>Ga0137308_101071_pt1 | contig 31843 bp, 27 predicted proteins | sample Inofrocosms_June_FD_97181 | JGI IMG/M metagenome (GOLD analysis project Ga0137308, IMG submission 97181) | Mouse cecal microbial communities from Vienna, Austria - N-Acetylneuraminic and N-Acetylglucosamine D2O microcosms_June | ecosystem: Host-associated > Mammals > Digestive system > Large...
TTCACGGTTACTACAATTTCTGTATTTCCGCATCTCTTTGCCTCAACAATTCCTGTATTGCTTATTTTTGCAACTTTACGGTTTTTCACCTTATATTCTATTTTATTGATAAATACATCACTTGCTCCATTTATGCATTTCACAACTAGACGCTTTCTATCTCCAATTTTTATCTTCTTAACTCCTTTTAAAATAATATCATTTGGTAGCGGCTGGCTTTTCATATTAATGAAAACCGGCTTTGTAAAACTGCTGCATACCTTTTGACCTCCCCTTTCTTTATAGGAACAAATTTTAACTTTATAATTTCCTGCCGGAAGCAGATTATTTATTTTATAAGAAGTAGTAGAAGCGCCCTTTATAGATTTTACTTTTTTATATTTTTTTCCTTCCTTTTGTAAATATATATCATATCCACTGGCTTCATTTACTTTTTTCCAATTTAGGGTAATCTCTTTTTTTGATGTTTTGTATGCCTTCAAGAAATTCGGTTTATGCGGCAATGTATCTGTAAATACTGCTTCTTCCAGAAGAGTTACAGAACGTATTCCCCATTCCCCTAAGTTACCCGCAGTTTTATTTTGCCCATCTACCCTGTCGTCAGATGATGCAGAAATTTTAAAGTAAATATCATTATATAATTTCATTTTCCATTCATAATCTTGCAAAATACCTGTTTTTTCATTTTCTATTTTTTCTTTTATGTTTTTCGTTTTATATGTTCTCTTGATATCTGCCAAATTTTTGCTAAAAACAGTTATAACCGTATTGGCTTTACTTATTTTTCCACGATCTGAACCAAACGAATTTAGCTTTTTCCAAGTTTTACCGCAATCCGTGCTATAAGAAATTTTATATTTGGCAGGACCGTCGGAAGCTGCTCCCATATCAATTGCAATTCCATTCGTGATATTGGCAATATCCTCGACTTTTATAACAACGTCAGTTTTTACAATTCCATTTTCTTTTAAAACAGCAATACTTTCTGTTTTTTCTTTTTTATTTTTATATACTTTGTCTGACCAATAAAATTTTCCATTGTTAGAATCTTCCGTAGCAGACAATGTAATTATTGGCGTAGCAGACAAATATTCTTCAAAAGTATTTATGTTCCTGTTTACGGGGCCGGTACTTAATTTCTTAACCTCTGTTCCTGGCTTACCGCTTTTCAAATTTAACGTTGCGCTTACAAGCATATCATCCATTTTCTTATCTGCTGCAAATGATACCATAGGAACCATTAACATGAAAATAATCACAAAATTTAATAAGCTTAATATTCTTCTTTTCATTATGAATTCTCCTTTCATTACTTTAACTTGATGGATTTTATTTCTGAATATGGCGTATACTTGTATCCTCCTCCATACTTCATAGCAGTTCTGATTTTATAGTAATAAGTTTTGCCAGAGGTTAAATTTGTATCTATGTAGGTACAACTATCATCACCTGAAATATATTTTATGTTTTCATATTTACCATTTTTACTTGCTGACCGATAAATAAGAACTTTTTCTGGTCCATATACATTCAAATTATTCCATTTCAATTTCACTCTATTACCCGATAGTTGTTCTATGCCTTTTAAATTCACAACACTATTCTTAAAAATTTCATATTTTGCTTTTTGAACAGATAATCCAGCATTTAATAATCCACAACTAAAATAAGAACTTTTTAAATCAATAGAAGAAGAATATAAAATTTTCTTTATTTGAGAAACCGATAAATCAGGATTTACTGACAACATCAATCCAATTGCTGACGACACTAATGGAGTAGCCAGTGATGTACCTTCTTCTTCACTATACGAAGAATCACTTTCTGACGAGGTACAAACATAATTTGTCGCCGGTGCAACAATATTTACCCAATTTCCATAACTTGAAAAATATGCTTTATTATTTGCAGTTGATTTATTTGTTCCTCCAACTGCAATTACATAATCCATTGCTGCCGGATATCTTTTGGTTGAAGTTTCATAATTTCCTGCTGACGCAACAACAACCACTCCCGCTGCTTCTGCACGTTCAATAGCTTCCACCTCACATGATTTTAATGATGAATAACTTAAACTCACATTTATAATTTCTGCTCCTGATTTTATTGCATGATTAATCCCTTTGCACATATCGCTTAATTTAATAATATCTTCACCATCTGCGTTTAATCCGCCTGACACCTTAATAGGAATAATTCTGCATGAATTATTATTCCATCCGCGTGCAGCTCCTGCAATCCCCATAGAATTATTCGCTTTTGCTGCAATTACACCAGCTGTAAACGTACCGTGTTCTGAATCATATGGTTTTTTCACATCCTCTAATCTCTTATATTTTCCATTACTATCCTTCTTTGTAATATCTACTGCATACTTTCTTACAATTCCTCCTGACAAATCCTTATGTGTAATTCTACAACCACTATCTACTACTCCAATCCAAATATCATCACATCCTGCTGTCGACACAGTATCCCACGCCGCCTGAAATTTACATCTATCTAAATACCATAGTTCTTTAGCCTTTACATCATTTAATTTTGTGCTGAGAGCATTGCTTTCACATTTTATATTTTCTTGTGCTTCAATTACACAGTCAAATATTTCATATTCTTTGACCGCCTCAGCTGCTGTTTGATCTAAATCTAAATTTACTTTTACTACGATATTTCCTTTATAATTTTCTAAAGCTTTTAATCTTTTTTGTTTTCTTTCATTTAAAGAAACATCTACCTCAAAATCATTATCAATTAAAATTTCATATGAATCAGAGACATAATCTACAACTGCATCTATATCTTCTTTTGTAGTTTCTTTATCAAATACTACAATCCCTTCATCTGCAATATAATCAAGGTTTTCTTCATTTTCACGCTCTTTTCTGGCTTTTTCATAATTTTCAATATTTTCTTCTATATCTGTCTCCAAATTGTCCGAAAATTCACATACAGCTTTCTCATCTATGTTCTCTGCACTGTAATAAGTATCTAATACTTCCTTTACGCCCAATTCCATAATTTCGTTATCTTCATCTAAAAGATTTAATGCCTTAGCCGCTTCCTCTCCACTTTCTTCTGCAATAGAAACTGCATAATTAATTGTATCTTTATATTCTCCCGATAAATCTTCTAGTTTTGTTTTCTCAGAGACGTCATCTATACTCATACACGTAATATCATAATTTTCTTTTATTTCACTTACCTGCGCAGCCTCTGTTGTTTGGAAATAAAATAAATTTCCGAAATTTGTGATTACTAGCGTACAAACAAGTAATAACCCTAACACTTTCTTTTTCATATATTGCTACTCCCCTTTCTAATATTTAATTTAAAATATCCTCTAAATTACAAAAAATAATACATTCCTATCAATTTTTATTACTACTTACATATTCCATAACTTTATCAATCGGCACGGCAAATCCCGTCCCATATACTATATCTCCTTTATTATCTTTGAGACGAAAAGACGTTATCCCTATTAATTTCCCATTCTTGTCCAACAATGCTCCCCCACTGCTACCCGAAGCTATATTGATATCAATTTGAATCACTTCACGCACCATACCTTCATATTCAATTTCAATACCAGGTGCACTGACAATACCTTCTGCTATGGAAATCCCATAATTCATCATATTTCCAACAGAAAATACTGCTGTTCCATAGTTATCTCCTCTCGATGGATCAGAGGCTTTCAACTCTACAACACTTTCAACTGTCTTATAATAGACATTTTTTGCACTTCCATAATTTTCTCTGAAAAAAAATCCGAAAAGAAAACATAAAAAGCAAGCTAATACCACTAAAATTGATATATACTTTTTATTCTTGAACCGGCTGCTGCTCCAATACAATTTCTTTTCCTTCATTCTCTCCATAATGGTCCTCTATTATCGTCAAATATAGTTTATCTTTCTTTAATTTTACATCTGCTACCCAAATTGATATATCTTCAGACTTATCATCATCAAATATATAGAAAAAAATTCTTTCTCCTGTATTATCCCATGCAGCTTTTACTGTAATTTTTTCATTTTCCTTTACTTCAAGAATTATATTATCATGTCTGATTGGTAAATAGACGTAAGGCTTTTCGGATATCCAAACGCCTTTATAATCCCAAAATTTTTTTCCACATCCGGTGAAAAATATCACCGTAACAATTATAAAACAAATAATAGAATATTTCTTCATGTCATTTAATCTTTCCATACTATATACCCTACTATAAATCCTGAACCATCATTAAAAGATTTTAAAGACTTTTTCATAATACTTTTATCATCATATCTCCAGTTAAATCCAAAGAAATTACCGCTTGTTGACTTAGCGACATAAAATGTATGTAACCCTTTTGTTGCAGGCTTATTCCAGCGAGACATAATAATCTTACAGCTTTTTTTCTTTTTTACTGCGGAGGAAAGTTTAGAAAAGCTTGTATATTTTTTATAACGGAACCCCCGTTTTTTCAGGTATCTGTTTATTTCCAGAGGATTAGAACCAAAATATCCCCAGGCAATGGAAAACTCTATAGAAAAAGCTTCAAAATAGTAAATCGTCTGTGACAACCTTTCTGAATCTTTAAGCGCTAAAGCTACATTATATGCAGAAGCTACCTCGTATCCCACATTACCAAATTTTGTAAATCCAAAACGGTAATTTCCCGCATTGTAATTCTTTCTATTTGTTTCAGACTGGTTATAAACATACTTTCCTTTACCAACACCTTTGCCTTTTTTCTCCAAACCTTTATTATATTTGTAATTTGATTTTGCCTTTATCTTCTCAGCTGTTTCTGCAACTGCCAGATAAGCGTTTATTATTTTAATGATATTTGCAATAGAACATTCGTCAACAGATGTCTTTTTTTCATAATCGCTCATCCGATATGTATTGCCATCTATTTCAATACAGGCATCCAAACCTCCATTTTCTGTTACACAACAACCACTTAAATTAGGAATACCACATTTTCATCACAATTTCAATGATAACATCCTAAACGTTGAGATAACCTTGCGAACGTAAAAATTTTAACGCTAAAAATGACCACATAATTCTAAATGTGATCATTTTCAGCGCCTTATTTTAAATATTTAGCTTATCTGATTTTTATAAATTTAACAATATTAATTCTTTCGATGGAAGTCACTAATTGCTACTTTTTTGTAACATTTACCTTGACTTTTTTATACAGACCATTCTGAGCAACACAGTATATTGTACAACTGCCGCGTTTTTTGCCAATAATTACTCCTTTCTTTGACACTGCTGCAATGGACGAATTAGATGATACATAACGTACCCTTTTTCCAGCTTTGCTAATATTCTTTCCTGTCACTTTTACACTAAGCCGGACTTTCTTGCCAGGTTTTACATTCACACGCGTCTTTTTTATTCCTATCTTTGAAGGATTGCCATATTTCCCTCCCTTTGTCGTGCTATAGACAGATAGGGATTTAGCTATAGTTACTCGTTTCCTGCCAACTTTTTTATATGCTTTCACGTAATATTTATACTGCTTTCCCTTTTTTAACTTTTTATGTGTCCATTTAAGTGACTTTTTATTGAGTATTCGTAAACGTTTGTATTTTCCATTCGATTTTGCCCCATATATTTCATATCCATCTGCCGACTTCACACGATTCCATCGGATCCTACTTGAATTTTTAGCAGAAGACACCTTACAAAGAAGCAGTTTGGGACTCTTATTTTTCTCAACAATCCCAGAATTTGGCTTAATAGTTCCAGAATCTGGTTTTCCCGGTTGTTGTGTATCTCCCGGGTTCCCCGGCTGTTCTGGTTCCTCCGGATTTTCCGGCTGTTCCGGTTCTTCTGGCTTTTCCATTTCTCCCGGATTTTCTGGATTTTCCGGTTCTTCTGGCTTTTCCATTTCTCCCGGATTTTCTGGATTTTCCGGTTCTTCTGGCTTTTCTATTTCTCCTGGATTTTCCGGCTGTTCTGGTTCTTCTGGCTTTTCTATTTCTCCTGGATTTTCCGGCTGCTCCGGTTCTTCTGGCTTTTCTATTTCTCCTGGATTTTCCGGCTGTTCTGGTTCCTCCGGATTTTCCGGCTGCTCCGGCTCTCCTGGTTCAACTTCCGAACCGGGAGGATCAATAGGTTCGGATTCAACACCGTAAATGGATTTACTGAAATCCTCTGTCTGAATTAAATAAGCCTTAAATATTTCCCGTTTCAAACGCTCAACTTCTGTTGCCTGTGCACGAATATTATTATAACCTCCCGGCAATACATTTACTTTTATTAAATCACTCTCTATCGCCTCTTTCATTAGCAGATGCAATTCTTCAAAATTTTTAATTGTAACATGTTGGTCTTTCCATATAATAGTGACTGGCTTTAATTCATTTACTTTTTCGATTCTTCTCTGGAACATGGCTTTCTTAAAATCAGCCATCGTCTCATAGGTATCGCCAAATACCTTCTCCAAAATGTACCGATCTGACAGAATTGTCTGCTCTGATTTGGCAGATTCTTTATACTGGTTGGATATATAAGGAACCATTCCTTCGTAATATCCATATTCTGCAAGCAACTCAAACGCCTGTCGGCGTATCATGACATCACCGCTGACACCATTATCATTTTGTACCCCGGCATAATTGGCGCTAAAGAGAGGTACAACATAATATCCATTTCTCGGCATAGTTCCTGTTGTCTTTGTTCCATTAACTTCATAGCGGGATACAATGATACTGTCACGAATCAAATCATCAATGGTATTCAATTTATTTGCTTCATCCACAGTCAATTCCCTTACAGAATCCAGATTATGTTTTGATCCTTCTTCTCCTTGATTCGTCCTATTATTTGGATCCTCTACCTGCTCAAGTTTATGGAACCATTTCATTTTCTCTTCCGTACTTTTCGTAAACATAATATCTGCTTCTGCATAATCCAGTGTATAAATGACATCCATAATACCACTCATATAATTTTGCAAATCTGTTACATCTTCAAATCTCTCAGGCAGAGCATTATGATACCGGTCGCTGACTGATAAGCGGTCATAGATCAAATTCAAATTAAAAACAGGCGGATCATTCAGTTCATAAGGTTCAAACATACCTCTTGTATAAACTTCTGCCAGCATACCGTCCCGCGAACCATACCCATTCAACATTAAATCAGAAACAAGCATATGCGTCAGTTCATGAGCATACGTTGCAAATCCACGTTCTGTCAATGCCTTTGATACATAGTAACGAATGCGTGTACCTTCTGCCACACCATCGGCAAACATATATGCTCCATACAAATCTAAAGGAGTAAAAAATTCTCTTACACCCAGGGAAGCATTCTTTCCAAACTTATCCGACCATTGAACAATCGTATCTGGATCAATCCGCAGACTGTCTAAAACGACGCGATTAGACGAAAGTAAATTCTTCTTCTCAGGCATTGCAATTCGATACCAAACATCAATAAAAGCTTTCTGCTGTTTGGCAGCCTTTTCCAACTGTTGTCGAAATTCTTCACGCAATGTTCCATAGCGTGTCGGATCGATCTCTCTTAAATTTCTGTCTATATAACAATCCACGATCCCATATGTAATAGTAGCGGAGTTTGCAATTACATAAATGCTGTCTTCTGACACAGTAAGCAGTGGCAAAATATAAGCACGGGACGTCGCGTCACCATATAATCTTTCGTATAATCCAGTATCTTTACTGTCCCAGTCAGATAATTTTTCCATGATATAGGCAGGGCTCTCCTGTAAAAACCACTCATCCATTGATATATCATTTATCCACTTCTGCCGATATTCTTCCAGAAAAGCGTCTAACGTTGCAGAGTCAGTAACTGGCCAAAATATTTTATTATAACCAAATACATTAGCGTTATTAGAAATTTTTAATGTATCTCCTCCCTTTCCCCCTATATATATCAGCCAATCGAAAGCATCTTCTATCTGCCCATACATATACGGTTCCGACTCGTAAAGAAGAGCGTCTTTCAAATTATGATTTCCCATATTAAAGTCATACAGACGCTCAATATAGGTAAGTCCCAAAAGCAGTTTTTCTTTATTCTGCTATATTTTATTTGTATAAAATGCTACACCTTTGTTTTCTGCGCTCGGAGTACTGTCAACTATCCTCTGAATAATCTCTGCTATTTCTGCCTGCACCTCAGCAAATGATTCCTCAAAAGACATTACCTTCACATTATCCTGGTTCAATTCCTTTATCGCCTGTTCATCGCTAATGTCCGCAGGACTTTTACCCTCCCTCTTAGCAATCTCTGTTTTTTTATTCAATTTATCAGACAAAGAATAACGAGATGGCGCTAATAAACTTCCTATTGTCTCATTATTCTCATAATCAATATCCCGCAATTCTTTTGCCGTGTTCTGGCTCACGGTCTCTCCCAAACTTGCCGCTGATACAGTTATTGATGGAAAAAATAACACTGTCATGATAAATAAGGCTGCTATAGTTATTCTAATATTTTTCATCCGCATCCCTCCTAATGTAAAAAATCTTCTACACATGAAGTACATTCTTTATTTTATACGCTCATTGTAAAGTCTTTACATTGAAGTGTCAAACATTATTTGAAAGCTCACATATTTTTTTTCAAATTCTTTCTTCCTTCTCACAGAAACTTTAATATCCTTTCCACGGATATTAATAATACCCTTATTATAACTGTCAATTTTACTTAAATTTACAATATACTGTTTACTGATACGAAAGAATAATCTATCGTCCAAAATTTCTTCTATTTCAGATAAAGAAATCTCTTTACGAAAAACTCCTTTTTTCATATGAAATTCAACTGCACTGTTAATAGAATTAATATATAATATATCTTTCTGCTGAAACACAAACTCATTTCTTTTCCTATAAACTTTTATCTTTTTCATTCCCAATCTGGTATTCATATAAGCTTCCAATACACGCAGGACTTCTGACTTTTCCACTGGTTTTGTCACAAAACGAAAAGCCTGAATCGTAAATGTTTCCTTAAACCTCTCAACAACGCTGCTTGCCATAATAATCTTACCGTCAAATCCCTGCTTTCTCAAAGTATGGCCTGTCTCTATTCCATCCATCTCAGGCATCTCTATATCAAGAAATAATAAATCCAGCTTTTTAGAATCCGAAATAACTTCTTTCCCTGACGAATATATATAAATTTCCGCTTCCATTTTCAATTCTGAAAGACATTCACATACTATTTCATGTAACTTATTACGCAAAATTTCCTGGTCGTCACAAATCCCTATTTTAAGCATAAATCCTCCTCACTAAACCGCATCTTTCTAATATTTCACAAAGAGGCTGTCACAAAATACAGAGTTCGCATAATATATCTTTTTATTATACCAAATGGTAAATTTATATTATACGGCGCCTGTTTCTGCAACAGCCTCTTATTCATTTCATAGTTACCACATTTCCTCTATTCTTCCGTATCCTGCTCATTCTTATCGGCCTCAGCCCTTGCTATCAATTCTTCTATCTGCCTGTTATCCTTCTTTTCTACGGAATAATCCATATCTACAGGGCTGTTCATCTTCCTCGCAGCTTCTTTGGCCTTTCTCGCGCTTTGTTCTTCTTCCTCCTTTGTAAGTATCTCGCTCTCCTGCGCATTATCCATCAAAGATTTATCTTCACGTACTTTCGCAATGCTCGCTACCGTAATATCATCTGCCAGATTCATCAATTTGACACCGGACGTTACGCGTCCTAAAACAGAAATTCCTTCCACCTTCATACGAATGATAATTCCTTCGGTAGTAATCATCATAATCTCATTATCACGATTGACAGCTTTCACGCCGATAATATTTCCTGTTTTTTCCGTAATCTTATAACACTTAACTCCCTTACCGCCTCGGTTCTGAGGAGAAAATTCTTCCATTTTCGTCAACTTGCCAAGACCTTTCTCGGAAGCTATCAGGATATACTCACCCTGAGTATTCATCTGCATACCTACAACTTCATCACGATCTGACAAATTCATGCCAATGACTCCCATCGACGTTCTGCCGGTGCTTCTTACATCCGTCTCATGGAAACGAATACATTGACCAAACTTTGTCACCAGCACAATATCCTTGGTGTTATCGGTAAACTTGACCTCAATCAATTCATCTTCTTCTCTAAGGTTAATTGCTGCAAGACCCTTCTTGCGTACTTTGGCATAATCGGTAATCGGTGTTTTTTTGACAATGCCATTCTTTGTCGCCATAAACAGATAATGGTCGTCCTTATACTCCTTAATCGGAATCACTGCTGTAATCTTTTCCCCTGGCTGAAGCTGAAGAAGATTGATAATCGCCGTACCTCTGGCCGTTCTGCCGGCTTCGGGTATCTCATACGCTTTCATCCTATACACTTTTCCTGTATTAGTAAAGAACATCAAATAATGATGCGTAGTGGTCATCAAAAGCTCTTCGATATAATCATCGTCAATTGTCTCCATGCCTTTGATTCCCTTGCCTCCACGATTCTGGCTATGGAAATTATCTACGCTCATACGCTTGATATACCCCAATTTTGTCATAGTAATTACAGTGTTAGAGACAGGGATCAAATCTTCCATAGAAATATCATACTCGTCAAATCCAATAGACGTCCTTCTGTCATCTCCATATTTATCGGAAATCACCATGATCTCTTTGCGGATCACACCCAATAATTTCTTACGGTCAGCAAGAATTGCTTTTAATTCTGCAATCAATGTCATCAACTGGTTATACTCTGCTTCCAGTTTACTGCGTTCCAAACCAGTCAATGCGCGCAGACGCATATCGACAATTGCCTGCGCCTGAGCCTCTGAAAGAGCAAAACGCTCCATCAAACGCGATTTAGCGAGCTGCACGTTTTCACTACTACGGATAATACTGATTACTTCGTCGATATTATCCAACGCAATCAGTAATCCTTCCAAAATATGGGCGCGTTCTTCCGCCTTATTCAGCTCATACTTCGTTCTTCTGGTAACAACATCTTCCTGATGTTTGAGGTAATAGCGCAGCATATCATGAATATTGAGAACTTTTGGCTCATTATCTACAAGTGAAAGCATGATAACACCGAAGGTATCTTGCAACTGCGTATGTTTATAGAGCTGATTTAACACAACATTTGGATTAACGTCACGGCGCAATTCAATACAGATACGCATACCTTCACGGTTAGACTCATCACGCAAATCCGTAATGCCGTCCACTCTCTTGTCATGCACCATATCTGCAATCTTCTCAATCAGCCTCGCCTTATTTACCATATAGGGAAGCTCCGTTACGACAATACGGTTTTTCCCGTTTGCCATAGGTTCTATGTCTGTGATTGCCCGCACCTTTACCTTTCCCCGGCCGGTACGGTATGCCTGCTCAATGCCGGAAGTACCAAGAATCATACCTCCAGTCGGAAAATCAGGTCCTTTCACAATCTCTAATATTTCTTCAATTTCGGTATCTCTGTCTTCTTCTACCTGATTATCTATAATTTTTACAACAGCCGCAATCACTTCCCTAAGATTATGCGGCGGTATATTCGTCGCCATACCAACTGCAATACCTGTGGTCCCATTTACTAAAAGATTCGGAAAACGAGACGGCAAAACAAGCGGTTCTTTTTCTGTCTCATCAAAGTTTGGACCGAAATCTACAGTATCTTTATTGATATCTGCAAGCATTTCCATGGAAATCTTACTTAAGCGTGCTTCCGTATAACGCATTGCCGCCGCGCCGTCGCCGTCCACAGAACCAAAATTACCATGGCCGTCCACCAGCATATAGCGCGTCGACCATTCCTGCGCCATATTTACTAACGCCCCATAAATAGAACTATCGCCATGCGGATGATACTTACCCATAGTGTCGCCGACAATACGCGCGCATTTACGGTGCGGCTTATCCGGTCCATTATTCAACTCAATCATAGCGTAGAGAATTCTGCGCTGCACAGGTTTTAATCCATCGCGCACGTCTGGAAGCGCCCTGGAAGCAATCACGCTCATGGCATAATCTATATAAGAACTTTCCATCGTTTTTTTCAGGTCAACATCATCTATCCTGTCAAAAATTGTGTCGTCCATTCGTTTTCCTCCTGAATTTCCATATTGTAATTATAAGTTCATCCTGCGCCACTTGCGAGAATGCTCCCGTATTTAACTATACGTCTAAATTCTGAACATATTGCGCATTTGCTTCAATAAACTCGCGTCTCGGTTCTACTTTATCCCCCATCAACGTGGTAAATGTCAAATCAATCTCAGACGCCGAAGTATCATCAATGGTAACTCTCTCTAAAATTCTTGTCTCCGGATCCATCGTAGTTTCCCAAAGCTGTTCTGAATCCATCTCACCCAGACCCTTATAGCGTTGAATTTTGTTATTTCCATCTCTTCCAATTTCCGAGAGTATATTATTCAGCTCAATATCATCATAGGCATACCATACTTTCTTATTCTTCTCAATTTTATAGAGAGGAGGTTTCGCCAAATAAACATACCCCTGACGAATCAGCTCCGGCATGAAGCGATATAAAAATGTAAGCATCAACGTACTGATGTGCGCTCCGTCCACATCCGCATCAGTCATTATGATTATCTTATGATAACGAAGTTTTGATATATCAAAATCTTCATGGATTCCTGTGCCGAATGCTGTAATCATCGCTTTGATTTCCGCATTTCCATAAATTTTGTCAAGCCTTGCTTTTTCCACATTGAGAATTTTGCCGCGCAAGGGAAGGATTGCTTGTGTTGCACGGCTTCTCGCCGTCTTAGCGGAACCTCCCGCGGAGTCTCCCTCAACAATAAATATCTCGCAGTTTTTGGGGTCTTTATCTGAACAATCCGCAAGTTTTCCAGGAAGAGAAGTTCCCTCCAAAGCAGTCTTTCTTCTTGTCAAATCCCTAGCTTTTCTGGCAGCTTCCCTTGCACGCTGCGCTAACAATGATTTTTCGCAGACTGCTTTTGCCACGGCTGGATTCTGCTCTAAGAAATACGTTAGCTGCTCGCTTACAATATTATCTACAGCTCCTCTTGCCTCGCTATTACCAAGTTTCTGTTTTGTCTGCCCTTCAAACTGCGGTTCAGAAATCTTTACACTGATAACTGCCGTCATGCCTTCCCTGATGTCTTCCCCGGAAAGAGCCGTTTCATTATCTTTTAGAAATTTATTATTCTTTGCATAGGCATTGAAAGTCTTTGTCAAAGCATTACGAAAACCGGCCAGATGAGTACCCCCCTCCGGCGTCGTTATATTATTTACAAAACTGTAAGTAGCGTCGTTATAGGAATCGTTATGCTGCAATGCCACTTCAACGTATACGCCGTCTTTTTCGCCTTCACAATAAATAACGTTCTCATAAAGAGCTTCTTTACTTTTATTGAGATAAGTGACAAATTCCTTGATGCCGCCCTCATAGTAAAATTCTTTTTCCTGCTCTAATCCTTCTCTCTCATCTATCAGACGGATTCTGATACCTTTGGTTAGAAAAGCCATTTCACGCATGCGCTGTTTTAACGTATCATAATCAAATACCGTATCTTCAAAAATACTGCCGTCCGGGCTGAATACAACCTGCGTTCCTGTTTTATCTTCTTCACATTCCCCTACTACTTTCAGAGGATACATGCTATTTCCTCTTTCGTAACGCTGTTTGTATACTTTGCCTTCATGAAAAATTTCAACTTCCAGCCAATTAGAGAGAGCATTTACAACCGATGCGCCTACGCCATGCAGACCACCGGAAACTTTATATCCCCCACCGCCAAATTTACCGCCTGCATGAAGAACTGTGAATACAACCTCTACTGCCGGCAGCCCTGCCTTTTGATTGATGCCTACCGGAATACCGCGTCCATTATCTGTCACCTTGATACAATTGTTTTTGAGAATCGTTACTTCAATTGTATCGCAATAGCCTGCCAACGCTTCATCTACAGAATTATCTACAATTTCATATACAAGATGGTGGAGCCCACGCGACGAGGTGCTGCCAATATACATACCCGGACGTTTACGAACTGCCTCCAACCCTTCCAAAATCTGAATCTGGTCAGCGCCATATTCCGCATTTGTATTTGTATTATTGTCTGTATTCATGTAGTTCCTCCATTTTCTCATCATTGAAATTTTTACATTTCATCACTAACAGTTCCATTTACTACCCGGAAAACCTTATTTATCTCAAACCTGTTTTTGACAAATTCATCCAAACCGGTACAGGTAATCACCGTTTGGATATCATGGATGCTGTTCAACAGAAAATTCTGCCGGCTGCTGTCAAGTTCCGACAACACGTCGTCCAATATAAGAACAGGCGTTTCTCTGATGGATTGCTTCACCAATTCAATTTCAGAAAGCTTTAACGATAATGCGCAACTTCTCTGCTGCCCCTGCGAACCAAATCTGCGAATGTCGACATCTTGAATATTAAAAGACATATCATCCCTGTGAGGGCCTATGGAAGTCATGCCAAATTTCAAATCTCTGGCCTGGTTTTTCAAAAGCTCTCTCTCCATATTATCCTCTTTCACATTCGGCTCATAGTGGAGAATCAGCTCTTCCCTGTTACCGGAAATGTTTTTATGGATATTTGGAACAATTTCATTAAGCCTTTCTATGAATTTATTACGGGAATTTATAATTTTCTTCCCATATTCTATTAGCTGCATATCCCAAACTGAAAGAGTATCTGCCAGTTCCGGCCTGAAATTGATATCTTTCAATAGTTTATTTCTCTGATTTAAAATCTTATTATATTTTGTCAAATGATATAAATAAATACTATCGAGCTGGCAGAGCTCCATATCCAGGAATCTTCTGCGCTCCGACGGTCCATTTTTAATTATATTTAAGTCTTCTGGAGAAAAAAATACAATATTAAGAATACCAAACAATTCTGAAGCCTTCTTAATCGGTACTTTGTTAATGGCAATTCCTTTCGGCTTATGCTTCTTAATATGCATATCAATCTGATAATCCAGGCCATCCCTTTCCACAACTGTGCGAATGTGAGATTCCTCCTGCCCAAATTGAATCAATTCTTTATCCTTGCTGCCTTTATGCGATTTCGTAGTTCCGCTGACATAGACAGCTTCCAATATATTTGTCTTACCCTGCGCATTATCTCCATATAAAATATTGGTGCCTTTATCAAATTCTAAAAACATATCGCTGTAATTACGAAAATGATTGAGGGCAATAGATTTCAATATCATTTTATAATCTTGATTGTCTCCCCTTCAAAGGAAACAACATCTCCACCTATCAATTTCCTGCCTCTTCTCGTCTCAACTTCCCCATTGACGGTTACAAGACCATCTTGAATCACCAGTTTTGCCATTATACCCGATTCTACAAAGTTGGAAGCCTTTAGAGCCTGGCCCAATTTAATATAATCGCCTCTCAGTTTTATTTCTTCCATATCTGCCTTTCTTATATCAAAAATCAATATATCAGTTTATAATCCTATAAAATCAATTAATTTGTTGCCGCATTAAAATTAACGGGAAGAATCAGATAGATATATTTCTCTTCCTCATCCCGTATAAAACAGGGAGCTTTAGGATTCACCATATACAAAGTCACTTCTTCGTCATCAATAACACGCAATGCATCTATAAAGAACTTAGGGTTAAATCCAATCATAATATCCTTACCTTCCTTGGCGATATCTATATTTTCATTCATAGAACCGATGAAGGAATTAATTTTCAACTCCATATTTTCATCTGTCACATTCATAATAATAGGTTTCTTGTCTCCCTCTTTTACAAGAAGAGTCGCTCTGTCGATACAATCTAAAAGTTCTCGTTTATTTATTTTAATCTTTGTCTCATAATCCGGGGAGAGCATCTGCTCAATCTTAAAATAATCCCCTTCTATCAGCCTCGACACAACCGTCGTACTGCCAAATTCAAACACAATATGGTTATCTGTAAAAAATATGTTTACATATTCATTGGCGTCTCCCGGCAAAATTTTACTGACTTCCTGAAGCGTCTTTCCCGGAACTACAATTTTGTGGAAATCATAAGATTCCTTCAATTCTATATTACGTATAGAAATGCGGTGCCCATCCAGAGAAACTACTTTCAGTTGATTTTCCTTAATCTCAAATAATTCTCCCGTCATCAACTTATTATTATCGCTGTCTGCAATAGAAAAAATAGTCTGACGAATTACTTCTTTCAAGGTAAATTGGGAGAGTTCAATAGATATATTTCTATCTATGTAAGGAAGATAGGAAAAATCTTCCCCTGACTTTCCTATAATATTAAATCTGGCCTTTTCACAAGTGATTATTGTCTTAAAGCTGTCGTCTGTCTCAATTGTCACTTCATTATCAGGAAGTTTTCTTACAATCTCAGAAAAAATCTTTGCGTCCAGGGCAATCACACCGCGCTCCGCAATTTCCCCTTCTATCTTAGTCTCAATTCCTAACTCCATATCATTTGCGGTCAGTTTAATTTCATTTGTAGATGCGTCAATCAAAATACATTCCAAGATTGCCATCGTAGTTCTTGAGGGTACTGCTTTTGATACAATGTTCACTCCTTGCAGGAGGTTTGCTTTTGAGCATATGATTTTCATGATGTGAATAACTCCTTCCTGGGCGTAAAAATACATTTATAATAAAAAATTCATCTTATTAGTAATAGGACATGTTTATATGTTAATAAAATTTCCAGGCCTGTACTTTAAGGACTTCCAGGCCATAAATCTTCTGTATAACTCTGTGAATTTTATCTTGAATTGCCTTTGACAGTCTGTGAATAAAATCAGGTGTAACGGTCAACTTAATCGTGAATTGTTCTCTATGTGAATAAAATTATTTAATTAGGGTTGATTTTTTTCTTAATCGTTTCAATTAAATGATGGAAGTTCTCATCTTTTTCATATTCATCTGTAATCTTCTTGATTCCATATATAATCGTAGAATGATCCCTGCCGCCGAGCAATGCTCCAATTGTGTCCAAAGGAGCTGCCGTCATATTCTTGCACAGGTACATGGCAATCTGTCTTGGCTTTGCAATATCGTTGATTCTGGTCTTAGATATCATCTGGTCGGTGGAAATGTTAAAGTGTTCTGCTACAATTTCAATAACAAGCTGCGGAGTTACTTCTCTTGGCTTGTCCGGGGAAATGATATTCTGTAATTCCTGTATGGCTACTTCTAAGGTGATGTCTGCATGTTCAAGGTTAAAAAGCGCCAAGAGTTTGTTAAGCGCTCCCTCCAGCTCGCGGACATTGGATTTGATGTTGGTAGCAATATAGTCAAGCACATTATCGTCAAGTATGAATCCATCGACTTCCGCTTTGCTGCGCAGGATCGCCATTCGGGTTTCGTAGTCAGGATATCCAACGTCGGCAAGAAGCCCCCATTCAAATCGGGAGCGAATTCTCTCTTCCAGCGTCTCCATATCCTTAGGCGGTTTGTCGGAAGACAGAACAATCTGTTTTCCGGCAGAATGCAGGACATTAAAGGTATGGAAGAATTCTTCCTGTGTACTTTCCTTTCCAATGATGAATTGTACGTCGTCAATCATTAGTACGTCTACCGTCCGGTATTTTTCTCGCAGTTTGTTCATGGCGGAAGCGTTACCGTTACGGATGGAATCAATAACTTCATTCGTAAATTCCTCGGAAGTGACGTAAAGTACTTTTTTATCCGGTTTCTGCTGTAAGATAAAATGTCCGATTGACTGCATTAAGTGGGTTTTACCTAAACCCGGCCCTCCATATATATAGAGAGGATTGTAAACTTCGCCTGGGGAATCTGCTACGGCGAGAGATGCGGCATGGGCGAAAGAGTTGTTTTTTCCAACTACGAAGCTGTCAAAAACATAGTTAGGATTGAGGTTTGTAGTTGGAGCGCTTATAAATTTAGGACTTTTGTCTTTATGTGGTTTAACATCAGCTTTCTGGTCCTGCCCTATAAATTCTATTTCATATTCAATTCCTGTAATTTCAGCAATTACGACTTTGAGAGGAATCGTAAATCTTTTCTTGATATAACTGATTAATATCTGCTCTGAAGTGATGAGTATATAAAGCGTTGAATCTATAATATTGTAGACTTGCAGAGGTTTCAGCCAGGAATTGAAGGCGACGTCTGCAATATCATATTCTTCTTTGACGGTTTTCAGTATTTCTTCCCATTTTTCTAAAATAAACTCCATATATCTCTCCACGTTCTATTGTTATGGTTATTACCGCTATCGCGGTAAGTATTTTTCGGTAAAAAGTAATAATTTCCATATAGAAAGTAATTAATTTTGCTGTTGGCGTAATCTTTCATAGTCTATAATAACGCAAATCGCCCAAATAATCAATAAATTTTTCTATATGTGTAGGGGATAAGTAGGAAAAGAAAATCTGTATATGGCAAAAATAAGGAGATATGCTAGACTTATAAACAAGTTATCCACATTTTCTTGATAACTTTATGTAAACGTTGATAATGTGGATAACTTGTGGAGAAAATGAATCTCTTCCTTATTATATATATTTGTTTGTTAATAGTGTGGAAAGCGAAATTTTTTTATACCTAAAATGGATGTCTCAATAATAACTCATAATTTTTGGGATTAACTTATTAGATGTATGTGGAAACTGTGGAATAGGTTGTGGAAACTGTGTTTATTTCTGTGAATTAGCAAAAAAGTCCCAAAATAGCTTGACTTAAAAGGATTTTTTGATATAATAAAACATGATGTTTTTTTAACGCGGAGGAGGTGTATACCCATGAAAATGACATATCAGCCAAAAAAGAGACACAGATCCAGAGTGCATGGATTCCGTAAGAGGATGAGCACGAAGGGCGGAAGAAAAGTATTAGCTGCAAGAAGATTAAAAGGAAGAAAAAAATTATCAGCTTAGGCCACATCATTTGTGGTCTTTCTTCTACCATAAGAAAGGCCACATTGTCGTATGGCAGATATTTGGACAGTTGGAATTTGTAAATAGTCTTAGGAAGTTTATCTATGAAATTTTCGGAATCGTTGAAGAAGAACAGTTATTTCCAGAACGTATATAAGAATGGGAAGTCCTATGCAAATCGTTATTTTGTCATGTATGTCCTGGAAAATAATCTGGCGGAAAACAGATTAGGAATATCAGTCAGCAAAAAAGTAGGAAACAGCGTTATAAGACATCACATCACCAGATTAGTAAGAGAGGCTTACCGATTACACGAAGAGACGTTCAATAGTGGTTTGGACATTGTAATCATTGCAAGAGTGTCGGCAAAGAATGTTTCGTATCATGAGACAGAGCGGGCAATTCTGCGCCTTGGGAATCTTCATCAAATTTTGAAAAATGATACCAGTGCTGAATAGAGCATGAAACGAACTAACAGTAATTAAAATCGGAAAAGAAGATGGAATGTTTTGAAAAAAATTCTCATTTATTTTATTAAGTTGTACCGAAAATATTTATCGCCTTTCAAGACTACAAAATGCCCTTATTATCCTACCTGTTCTACTTATGGGCTGGAGGCAATTGAAAAACATGGGGCGTTGAAGGGATCTTTGTTAGCCGGGTGGCGAATTTTGAGATGTAATCCTTTTTCAAAAGGGGGATATGACCCGGTTCCGTAATTTAGGAGGTTTAACGAATTGGCAGAAATAGTATTAACCCAATATTCAGGCAAGATTGTGGGACCTATCGCGAGATTGATAGGGTACATTATGAACAGCCTGTATATGTTTCTGAATGATGTGTTTGGCATTCAGAATATTGCTATATGTATTATATTGTTTACGTTTATTATCTATTTTCTGATGACGCCCTTGACATACAAGCAACAGAAATTTTCTAAATTGACACAGGTAATGCAGCCGGAGATAAATGCAATCCGCGAGAAATATAAGAACAAAAAAGATCAGGCTTCTATGCAGAAGATGAATGAAGAGACGCAGTCTGTATATGAGAAGTATGGCGTTTCTCCGATGGGAAGTTGTGTACAGATGTTAATTAACTTTCCGATCTTTATTGCCATGTACCAGGTAATTCGGAATGTTCCAGCATATGTAGACAGTGTGAAAGATGTTTATTTAGGATTGGTTGACAAGATTGTTGATGTGAATGGATTTCAGGGAATAATGGAGAAAGTTGTCAGCGAGTCCACTGTTGCAGCTAAATTAGATTTTGGTTCTGCCACGACAACTTCTAATTCTATCATAGACGTTCTCTATGCGCTGCCAAGCGCCGGCTGGGATATTTTACGTGATAATTTTAGTGGGTTAGCGGATGTAATTACTTCCACTGAAGCGGCAGTACAGCATATGAATAACTTTTTTGGAATTAATATTGCCAACTCACCTTTGAATTTGATTACCAGCGGTTGGAAGGAGAAAAATTTTATTTTAATTATAGGAGCGATTATGATTCCGCTCTTTTCTTACTTGTCACAGGTTGTCAATATAAAGCTGATGCCTACAAGCGCTTCAACTTCAGATAAAGATGGCAACGACGCTATGGCAAGACAGATGAAGACTATGAATACAATGATGCCTCTGTTTTCATTGATAATGGTATTTTCTGTTCCTGTAGGCGCAGGTATTTACTGGATTGCCGGTTCCGTTATCCGTTCCATACAGCAGTTGGTATTGAATCGTCATTTTAAGAATTTAGATCTTGACGCTATTATTGAGAAGAATAAAGAAAAAGCAAAGAAGAAAAAAGAGAAACAGGGCATTCGTGAGAATCAGATTTCAAATACGGCAAGGATGAATACGAGAAAAATCTCTGAGCCAATTGTAACGGAGGAGAAGGAAGAAAAGCTTCGCCAGACTGCTGAATATGCAAAAAGCGCAAAAAAGGGAAGCCTTTTGGAAAAAGCAAATATGGTAAGAGATTTTAATGAGAGAAATAACAGGTAAAGGACAGGGGGAATTTGAGATGGAATGTATTGAAGTAACAGCAAAGACAGTAGACGACGCTATTACGGAAGGCCTGATAAAACTTGGAACTACAAGCGATAAAGTAGAGACAGAAATTATTGAAAAAGGGAGCGTAGGATTTTTAGGGATTGGCAGTAAACCTGCAGTCATCAAGATATGGAAAAAGTTTTCAATTGAGGAGTTTGTGAGAGGATTTCTTGATGATGTTTTTCGCGCTATGGGCCTGGAAGTTGAGATTATAGTAAAAAAGAGTGAAGATGAGAAGAATATTGATGTGGAATTGAAAGGTGAAGAGATGGGCGTATTAATTGGCAAGCGCGGACAGACCTTAGATTCTTTACAATATTTGACGAATCTGGCTGTTGGAAAACAGGTAAATGAGTTTGTGAAGGTTAAGATTGACACTGAGAATTACAGGAAAAGGCGCAGGGAAACATTAGAGAGTTTGGCAAGAAATATTGCCTATAAGGTAAAGAGGACGAAGCGTCCGGTTTCCCTGGAACCGATGAATCCGTTTGAGAGGCGTGTCATTCATTCTACTTTGCAGGGTGATAAATATGTAAATACGCATAGCGAGGGAGAAGAACCTTATAGATATGTAGTAGTTACTTTGAAGAAAAATATATAGACCAGATTTTCAAAGGCTTTTCCAAAGTGCTTTTTAGTATTTTTGGGAAGCCTTTTTCATTCTAATGGAAAAGAACTTATTGTTAATGCTAATTTTTCTGTTTTATTATTTTCGTTACAAAAATTATCAGGAAGGAGAGAATCATGCAGGAAGATACGATTGCGGCAATTGCAACAGCCATGACAAATTCAGGTATTGGAATTGTCCGCATCAGCGGAGAGGAATCTTTTGCAATTATTGATAAAATATATAAATCAAAGGGTGGAAAGAAAAAATTATCACAGGAACCCAGCCATACAATACATTACGGGTATATTTGTGACGGTGATAAAGTCATAGACGAAGTGATGGTTGCAATCATGAGATCTCCCAAAAGTTATACTATGGAAGATACTGTAGAAATTAATTGTCATGGCGGTACTCTTGTGATGAAGCGTATTCTTGAGACTGTTGTCCATTACGGAGCAAGACCTGCGCAGCCCGGTGAATTTACAAAGCGCGCATTTCTAAACGGCAGGATTGATCTTTCTCAGGCAGAGTCGGTAATTGATATTATCAATGCTAAGAATGATTTTGCTTTAGAATCTTCCGTCCATCAACTTAGAGGAAACGTGAAAGAAAAAGTTAAGAGCCTTCGTCATAGAATCATCCATGAGATTGCATTTATTGAATCTGCGCTTGATGACCCGGAGCATATTTCCATTGACGGATATGGAGAAGAGTTGGATAATAAGGTTACGGATATTTGTGATGAAATTAAATTTCTTTTGTCTGTTTCTGAAAATGGAGAATTGTTGAAAGAGGGAATTCGTACTGTAATTGTGGGAAAGCCAAATGCAGGAAAATCATCTCTGATGAATGTTCTTATAGGCAGAGAAAGAGCAATCGTTACGGATACTCCCGGGACTACCAGAGATGTGTTGGAAGAACAGATTAATTTGGATGGCATTACTTTAAATATTGCTGACACTGCGGGAATTCGTAAGACGGAAGATATGATTGAAAAAATTGGTGTGGAGAAGGCGAAAGATTATCTCATACAGGCAGATTTAATAATTTATGTTGTAGACGCCTCTGCTAGTCTGGATAGAAATGATAAGGAAATCCTGGAACTTTTGCAAGGGCATAAAGTATTAGTACTTTTAAATAAGACAGATTTGTTACAAGTTATTTCAGAAGAAGATTTCAGGAATGTCTTGTCAGAACGAGGATTGTATTTGCCAATTGTTTCCATATCGGCAAAAGAAGAGACAGGCATCAAAGAATTGAAGAACGTCATTCAGAATATGTTTTTTAAAGGCGAAGTTACATGTAATGATCAAATGTGTATTACAAATGTGAGGCAGAAAGCAGATTTGCAATCTGCGCTCGATAGCTTGTTTCTTGTGAAGAAAAGTATTGAAAATCAAATGCCAGAAGATTTCTATTCAATTGATCTGATGAATGCCTATGAAGCGTTGGGCAGTATTATCGGAGAATCAGTTGGAGAAGATTTGGTAAATGAAATTTTTTCAAAGTTTTGTATGGGAAAATAAAAAATATAAAAATTACATTTAGATTAAATATTTAGTTAGGAGGAATCTCAATGCCTTGCTTGAATGAGAATTATGACGTCTGCATCGTAGGAGCAGGACATGCCGGTTGTGAAGCTGCGCTTGCCTGTGCCAGATTGGGATTAGATACGATTGTCTTTACCGTCAGTGTGGAGAGTATTGCCTTGATGCCCTGCAACCCAAATATTGGAGGAAGTTCTAAAGGACATCTTGTGCGGGAAGTGGATGCCCTCGGAGGACAAATGGGTATTAATATAGATAAGACATTTATTCAGTCAAAAATGCTCAATGTTTCTAAAGGTCCTGCGGTTCATTCATTACGCGCACAGGCAGATAAAGCGGAATATAGCCGCAATATGCGTATAACTATAGAGAACACGGAACATCTTACACTTCGCCAAGCGGAGGTTACTGAGTTGATTGTGGAAGATGGAACAGCAAAAGGAGTCAAAACTTTTTCTGGCGCAGCTTATTACAGCAAAGCAGTTGTATTATGTACTGGTACTTATCTCAAGGCAAGATGTCTTTATGGAGATGTTGTCAATTATACAGGACCCAATGGATTACAGTCTGCTAATTCATTATCGCAATCTTTACGTGAGAATGGTATTGAAATATTCCGCTTTAAAACAGGAACTCCGGCAAGAATAGATAAACGCTCCATTGATTTTACTAAAATGCAGGAACAGAAAGGCGATGAGAGAGTCGTGCCATTTTCTTTTACCACGAATTCTGAGGATATACAGATAGAGCAAGTTTCCTGTTGGCTTACTTATACGAATAAGGAGACGCATGAGATTATAAAGGAGAATTTGGACCGTTCTCCTCTTTATTCCGGGATGATTGAAGGAACTGGGCCCAGATATTGCCCTTCGATTGAAGACAAAGTAGTGAAGTTTGCCGATAAAGAACGCCATCAAGTTTTTATTGAGCCGGAAGGATTGTATACGAATGAGATGTATGTTGGAGGTATGTCAAGTTCCCTGCCAGAGGATGTCCAGTATCGTATGTACCGCAGTGTTCCTGGTTTAGAAAATGCCAAGATTGTCCGCAATGCTTATGCCATCGAATACGATTGTATTAATCCCAGGCAGCTTTATCCGACCTTGGAATTTAAGAAAGTGAAAGGTCTATTTTCTGGAGGTCAGTTTAATGGAAGTTCCGGTTATGAGGAAGCAGCGGCGCAAGGAATAATTGCTGGAATTAATGCGGCAATGATGGTTCTTGGAAAAGAACCCCTTGTGCCGGATCGCTCAGAATCTTATATAGGGGTATTGATTGATGACTTAGTGACAAAAGAAAATCATGAACCTTACCGTATGATGACATCAAGAGCGGAATATCGTTTACTTTTACGCCAGGATAATGCAGATTTACGCCTTTCAAAAAAGGGATATCATATAGGATTGATTAGTAAAGAGCGTTATGAGTGGGTTGTGAAGAAAGAAAAGTTGATTGCGCAAGAAGTAGAAAGAATAGAACATGTTAAGATAGGTGCAAATGCTGCTGTACAGAAATTATTGACAGAATGCGGGAGCGCTCCTTTAAAAACGGGAACTACTCTTGCAGAATTAATTCGCCGGCCAGAGCTTCAATATGAAGATTTGGCAGAACTTGATCCGCAAAGACCCGAATTAGCTGAAGATGTAATTGAGCAAGTAAATATTCATGTAAAATATGATGGTTATATTAAGCGTCAATTAAAGCAGGTAAAAGAATTTAAGAAATTAGAAAATAAAAAATTGCCGGAAAATTTTGATTATAACCAGATAAAGAGTTTACGAATTGAAGCGAAGCAGAAATTAAATCTTTATCAACCGGTTAATGTAGGTCAAGCCTCCAGAATTTCAGGGGTATCTCCGGCAGATATATCTGTCTTACTGATTTATTTTCGTGGGAAATAATTTTTTGTATCAATATGATATAAAAATAAAACTCTTAGGTTTGAAAGGATAAAGTACATGGATTATAATTTGCAAAAGTTTACGAATGGCTTGAAAAATTTGCATATTTTGCTTACTGATAAACAGTTAAATCAGTTTTTAACTTTTTATGAGATGATGGTTGAAAAGAATAAGTCCGTAAATCTTACTGCTATCACAGAGTTTGAGGAAGTTGTGGAGAAACATTTCCTGGATTCACTTTGTCTTATAAAAAGTGTAGATTTAAGACAACCTTTAAAAATTCTTGATTTGGGAACCGGGGCAGGGTTCCCTGGTATTCCTTTAAAAATTGCCTTTCCTCAATTGGAAATTGTTTTGATAGATTCCTTAAATAAGCGTGTATTGTTTTTACAAGATGTGATATCAGAATTATCATTAAAGAAAATAAGCGCACTGCATGGAAGAGCGGAAGAAATAGCAAGAAAACAGGAATATAGAGAAAAGTTTGATATTTGTGTTTCTCGGGCAGTTGCTAATTTATCAACTCTGAGTGAATACTGTATTCCTTTTGTAAAACAGGGAGGAATGTTTATCTCTTATAAATCTGGGGAAATAGATGAGGAAGTTTCTCACGCTAAGAAAGCATTGCATCTTCTTGGCAGTGAGATTGAAGAAGTTGAAAAGTTTGTTTTGCCAGGGACAGAAATTTGGAGGTCTTTTGTAAAAGTCAAAAAGAATTGTAAGACCTCCAAATCGTATCCGAGAAGAGCAGGAACTCCTACAAGAGATCCGTTATAATTTGTAATAATTTATCCGCTGTCTCGAGCTGTGGAAGGTATTTCGCTCCTGTTATGAAAGATGACTCTATGGCAGGATTATAAGATATATAAGAGTCAATAATGTATTGCATACCTTCCATTTCAATACTTCCAATAAGATAAATATCATTTTTAATTTTTTTCAGCGCATGTATAATATTGATATTTGTGTAATTTGATATAATGCTTGACAGCAGATATTTTCCATTACTCTGTTCAAGATGCGCAGATTCATAAAAGTAGTCAATAGCAGTTGCAGATACCATGTGTTTACTACTATAGAATTCATTGTAAAATTTATTTTCAATGTTTTTTCTGCAATAGAGCATATTATAGAGAAAAGTACCAATGATAGGAGAATCAATGAGATACTTTAATGCGTTCTTCTGCTTGTTAGGTGTTTTGCAAAGCTCTGATAAATCGGAGGGATTAATGACTATGATTTTACCAAAGCAGTCAGATTCCATATTGCATGCCATCAGAGTGAAAGAGGAAGATTCCCCTGTAGTTATAACGTCGGTAGTTGTACGAATGACGTGATTAATAAAATCTGTGATTAATTGAACATATAGGAAATTGCTATATGTGATATTGGGCTTGTCGCTTTGGCCGCAGCCCAGTAAGTCCAAAGTATATACAGTGTGCTTTTTTGCCAAATGTTTTATGATTTTATGCCATTCGTAATCAGAGGATGCCGGATTTAAGTCATGGATTAAAAGCAATGGTGAGCCTTTCCCATTTTTGGTATAATAGATATTACCGTATCGCCAATTATAAAAATTGCCATTTTCTTTTTTTAATAAATTCTTCATTGGTGAAGTAATACTGATTGCTTTATTGATACTATGCATACCGATTGCCGTCAATGTTGTGAGAATTAGAAAATTGCGGATGTGCTTTTTTTTCATAGCAGTATCTCCTTTCTTATGGTATCTTTATTGTTATTATAGACGATATAGTGCAGATATACAAACAAATTTTATTAAAGTTTTGCAAATATAGTGAGAGAAAATTATATCAAATATTATAAATATGAACAAATGTTCAGTAAAGGAGTTAGTATATGATAATAGAATATTTACAGAGATTACATGAAGAATTATTTGAGGAAAAATTAAATATAGAGCAGGAAAAGCAGAGAAAAGAAGTACAGCTAAACAATAATGTAAAATTTGTTCGAGTTCTGGAAGAATCAATAGATGAAGATTTTGAATCATTTTCTCCAAGAAAAGTAGATGAGGAGAGTCATAAAAAAATTTTATCATTGATGGAGGAACGAAAAGTAATAAAAGAAGAAATTGGTAGTTTGCAGAGAAAATTAGATAGTGTAATATCTAAGATAGAAGAATTAGATATCATATTGGAAGATATTAGGCAGAATCAAGGCTATATAGAAGTATCTTCAAAACAAAATGAGAATATGCCGGAACAAGATTCTTTAGATAATGAGGATGATGCAATTCAATCAAATAATTCTAAAAGCAATATTATAATTTCAGAATTTTCAGGTTTAGTACATAAAATAGAAATGTGTAATAAGCTGTTAGGAGTAGATACAGTGCGTTGTAAATTAGAACTTGGAGAAATAGAACAAAGTGCAAGAAAAATAATGCAAATGCTAAAGAAGATAAAATAGAATAATATAATTGGAGGATTAGAACTATGAAATTATCAGATGTTCGGAATGGGCCGACTTGGATGTTATGGATTTTAATTGTTGTTTTTTATTGTATCTATAGTTTTAATCTCTGGACATGGAAGTTTTCTTATATCAGGTTACAATACTGCTAAGAAAGAGGAAAAGGAAAGTTTGATGAAAAAAAGCTTTGCAGAACCTATGGAATTGGTTTTCTTATTATTTCTATTCTTGTTTTGCTAGTAAGTATATTTGAGAGTGTTTTGCCAGCAAGTGTAGCTTTTATTATATGTTGTATAATATTTTTTGATTGTTTAATGATTATTATATTAGAAAATACCATATGTAAAAAGTAGATGTTTCACGTGAAACATTCTTAGATTGATTAATAGGTGGAATTTTTGATAAAATTTTGTATTGAGAAACATCTTTGTTAAATGTAATGAGCCTGGTAAAAAATGTTTCACGTGAAACATTTCATAATTTTCATATAAATAGTGATTTAACCTTTCGCTTTGCTTTCTATTTTTATACAATTCTGAGCAGTTACTAAAATATTAAATTTGTAAGTAGTGACAATCTACTACATATTGATACGGATAAGCATATATAGTATATAGTATTAAAATTGAAAAAGTGCTATAATAGAGAAAAGCGATTAGAAATAGAGATATCTTTTTGTACTAATTATATGTACAAAATGGAGGAAGAACATGGGAAAAATTATAGCAGTTGCTAATCAGAAAGGCGGCGTAGGTAAGACTACAACAGCAATCAATTTATCTGCCTGTCTTGCAGAAGCAGGTAAAAAAGTTTTGACGATTGATTTAGATCCGCAGGGAAATACTACAAGTGGACTTGGTGTAGAAAAAGAGACAATAGAAAATACAGTCTATGAGCTTATGATCGGACAATGTACAGTTCGGGAAAGTTTGCAGACAACAAATATTGATAATCTTTTCCTTATGCCGTCGGATATAAATTTAGCTGGAGCTGAGATTGAGTTGCTTGGTATCAATGAAAAGGAATACATATTGAAGAATGAAGTAGATTATATAAGAGATGATTATGATTTTATTATTATAGACTGTCCACCTTCTCTGAATATGCTTACTATTAATGCAATGACAACCGCAAATACTGTATTAGTACCAATACAATGTGAATATTATGCATTGGAGGGATTAAGCCAACTTGTACATACGATTAATTTGGTACAAGAAAGATTGAACCCTGACTTGGAGATGGAAGGGGTAGTTTTTACGATGTATGACGCCAGAACTAATTTATCATTGCAGGTAGTAGATAATGTTAAAAAAAATCTAAGTACAAATATATATAAGACAATTATTCCAAGAAATATTCGACTGGCAGAAGCTCCTAGTTATGGTATGCCTATTAACCTTTACGATGCAAAATCGGCAGGAGCAGAAAGTTATCGGTTACTGGCAAAAGAAGTGATAGAAAGAGAGGATGAGTGATGGCAGCAGCGCGAGGTCTTGGAAAAGGACTAGATACTATGATACCCAATAAAATTGGCGGTGATAAAACAAGTACAGAATCTTCTAAAAAACCAGAAATTGGTAAAGATGTTGTGTATGTTAAAATAGGGAAAGTAGAGCCTAACAGAGAACAACCTCGGAAGAGTTTTGACGAGGATGCATTGTTGGAGTTGTCAGAATCACTTAAACAGTATGGGGTATTACAGCCACTATTGGTGCAGGATAAGAAAGATTATTATGAAATTATTGCTGGAGAAAGAAGATGGAGAGCAGCAAAACTTGCCGGATTAAAAGAAGTTCCGGTTATTATTAAGAAATTGACAGATCAGGAAATTGTCGAGATATCCTTAATTGAAAATATACAAAGAGAAAATTTGAATCCTATTGAAGAAGCTTTGGCCTATAAACGACTATTGAGAGAATTCAATTTGAAACAGGATGAAGTGGCAGAACGTGTATCTAAATCCAGAACAGCAGTGACAAATTCTATGCGTCTTCTGAAACTAGATGAACGTGTACAACAGATGGTAATTGATGAACTTATTTCAACGGGACATGCCCGGGCGCTATTGGCGATTACAGATAATGAAATACAATATACGTTAGCACAACAGATTTTTGATGAAAAGTTGAGTGTACGTGAAACAGAAAAATTGATAAAGAAAATGCAAAGTCCAAAGCAAGAAAAAGCTGAACTAAATCAAGGTAGCAGCATGGCAGTTTTTTATGAAGACATAGAACAGAAACTTAAAAATATCATGGGTACTAAGGTTTCTATTAATCAGAAGGATAATAAAAAAGGTAAGATTGAGATTGAATATTATTCTAATGATGAATTAGAACGGATTGTGGACTTATTCCAGTCTATTCATCAGACAGAGAGCTAAAGCGAATATATGTTCTGAATATAATATTAAAAGGAGGAAACAATGAATTCAGATTTTTTAGGAATTTATATTTCAGTAGACGATTTATTAATAACATTGGGAATTATGGCAATAATTATGATAGTGCTTTTTATTTTGCTGTTAGTTAATATGGGCAAGTCAAATAAATTGCGCAAACGATATGAAGCTTTTATGCAAGGGAAGAATGCAGAATCTTTAGAAGATACTTTGGCAACCAGAATACAGCAGATAGATCAGCTTATCGTTTCTGAAAAGAAAAACAGAGAAGATATTGAAAGAATTTCTAATACCTTGTTATCTACATTTCAAAAGGTAGGAATGGTTAAGTATGACGCCTTTCATGAAATGGGAGGAAAGTTAAGTTTTTCATTGGCATTGTTGGATCAGAAGGATGATGGATTTATCATTAATGCCATGCATAGCCGGGAAGGATGTTATACTTACATAAAAGAAATTCTCAATGGAAATTCAATTATAATATTGGCAGATGAAGAAAGGGAAGCATTAAATATTGCTTTGGGAAAAAAAGAAAAAATAAATGAAAAAATTTAAAACTTTCTCAATAAAAAAATTGCAAAATTGTAAACTTTATTATATAATATATAAAGACTACTTTTTCTGGAAAGGTAGGGATCAGAATGCATAATTATCTGAAAAGCATCGGGTTCAGAAGTATCAAAAAAAAACAGGAGATTAAATCACTGATAGATGAAGTTATTAAGAATCCTGATGTTAAGAAAATCACCGAAGATGAATATGGGAATGTGTTCGCAGAGTTGAGCAGAGAATATGGGCAGTATATAGGGATTGCTGTTCGGGGCGAATATGTCGATGATAATAATTTCCAGATGGATTATTACTATCCATATTTTATTGGAAGTGGTGTGAGCACAGAGGAGAAAGTAGAGATTGAAAAGCATTCTGACCGCGAATCTTATGCCGGAATCTGTGATGAAATGCGAATAGGTGTGACGTTGATTTTCTATTTACAGAATGTGATAGAATATCTTCAGGAGTCTCGTTCAAAAGGTGGAAGAAAGATTCCTATCAACACTACAATTTCTGCTTTATCGACAAGTGGTAAGATTGTCCTTCCAGTATACAAAAACGAATCGCAGATTAAGGATAGTGAGAAATATAATAACAATCGTACACATCTGATGGCGGCAGCCAGAGATGGTGATGAAGAGGCAATGGAAAGTCTTACGTTGGAAGATATTGATACTTATTCTATGATTTCCAGAAGGGTAATGACAGAAGATATTCTCTCTATAGTAGATACTTATTTTATGCCTTATGGAATTGAGAGCGATCAGTATAGTATCATGGGAGAAATATTAGATTTCTATACAGTAGAGAATAAGCGAACTTCTGAGAAATGTTATATATTGACCTTAGACAGTAATCATCTTATTTTTGATGTGTGTATCAATCAGGAGGACTTGTTAGGAGAACCTGCACCGGGCCGCAGATTTAAAGGTGTTATCTGGATGCAAGGACAAGTCAATTATAATATCTAGGAAACAAGTAAAATGAATATAGATTTCTAAATGTCGCTATAGCTCAGCTGGATAGAGCGACCGCCTCCTAAGCGGTAGGCCGGAGGTTCGAATCCTCTTAGCGACGTCTAAAGAAATGCCGGGAATTCTGGGGTTCCAGAGTTTTCGGTATTTTACTATATCTGAGTTTGCTGATCAAAATAGCGTTTCTGCTAATTATCCGAAAAATTTTGTTGAAAATCTTGCTAATTGAAAAGGTGAGAGTTTCAGGTTCAAAGTTATTAACTTTGTCACAAGTTGGGACGAAGTTAAAATTGAATTAACGAATTATTTTGTCCCTTTTTTTGTGGAGGGAGATGGAAAGATTATAGCTATCCCCATAGAAAAATGTGTGATATACTGTAAAAGCAAACAATAAGCGTACATAAAACTTGGTATTCTGATTTGGAATTTCAAGTTTAATGCAAAGAAGCAGAGCTTGAAGTCGCAAATTGTGATTTCAAGTTATTCATAGT
>Ga0137308_101072_pt1 | contig 31841 bp, 33 predicted proteins | sample Inofrocosms_June_FD_97181 | JGI IMG/M metagenome (GOLD analysis project Ga0137308, IMG submission 97181) | Mouse cecal microbial communities from Vienna, Austria - N-Acetylneuraminic and N-Acetylglucosamine D2O microcosms_June | ecosystem: Host-associated > Mammals > Digestive system > Large...
CCAAAAAGACAGACAAGAAAACGGATATCAATCCATGAATGTTTTGTTATTTCATCACATTTGTTATGGCGCGATGGTTGTTTCGGATGAAAACTTTTTACGAATCATTGTATAAGATAATATAAATATAGCGATTATAAAATAAAAACGGACAAAAGTCAATAGAAAAATGATGTTTTTAACACCGAACGTGCCTGCACAGGGAAATTTCAGGAAACAGAAATAGAGCCATGGTATGATTCAACTGGAAAATTCAGGGGAAAACATATTTCAAGCAAAGGCAGAAAAAGGAGGAAAGACACATGAAGAAAGGAAGAAAAAGAATGTTGGCCAGAGCTGTTGGATTTGCCATGACAGCGGTTATGTTCGTGTCGTCTAATGGCATGGTGCTGGCGGCGGAAACAGCAGGGCCAAACGGGGCAAATGAGATTATTGACAGCGGCGGGATGACAAACCAGACGATGGAAGAACATTCGGCAGTGGAAATATCATCTGCGGATGATTGGGGGAGAATTTTTGAATATTTGTCTGGCAATTATGTGTTGACAGGGGATATTAACTTAAAAAATATAGGGGGAGGGGTACAAATTCAGGAAGTAACGAAGCACCTTTTACGGGTACTTTCGACGGAAATGGACATATTATTTCCAATGTGAATATTGTAGTGGAGGAATCGGGAGACAGCAGTTTCGCCGGTTTATTTGGCGTGCTTGAAAATGCGGTGGTCAGGAATCTGGCGGTAGATGTAGAGCATGAGCAGGGGGAGAGCGGTTCACTGGCTGTGCTGAATATACCGGAACGGGTGGAGTATCTGGGTCTGCCATGATAAGCGGGACAAAAGTTGCGTCAGTCAGGATATCGAAAAATATAACATCAGTAGAGGATATTATCAATCATTTAGACATCAACCACCTGATAAACAATATCTCCCTCGCAGGCAATGAAATACAAGGCCCAACTGTAACAATAGCAGGAAAGACATTTTCACTTTTCACAATACCGGCGTCTATGGACATGGCACTGGGAGATAAAGTACAGGCCAAAGTAGACAAAGATAAGAAAATCATTCAGGTCATGATCGGTTTTGACAAATTTGATGGATCGGCCCAATTAGATCCAAGCAACAATAAAACCGCATACTGGAGCGAATCATACAAACAGGTAAAATCTTTATACACAGGAATTACCGGAAAACAAGTGACATCAGTAACATTTTCCGGCGGAGAAGGTTCATCCGGCAGACGCCCGGCGGCGCTTACCGGTACGGCCAGGACAGTGGTGACACTGCCGGAAAACACGTATACAAAGGCAGGATATGTATTCGTCGGATGGAGTGACGGGGAGAACACTCTGGAAGCGGGGACCACACCATTGAGGCAATTTTTGAAAAGGACGGGTCAGCCGGGAACGAGAAAAAGGAACAAAAGATTAAAGTAGTGAAACCCGCTAAAAATGGGAAAATGACCCCGCTGGCGGCAGGAAAAGCAGTGATCACGATAAAGGCTTCCGGTAATGAGGAATACAAAGCGAAGACGATAAAAGTCAAAGCAGAAGTATTTCCGAAAAAGCCGGCCCAGGTTAAGAAAGTAAAAGCCGTTCCGTCTAAGGCGAAGCGCACGGCAAAAGTTACCTGGAAAAAGACTTCCGCGTCCGGGTATCAGATTCAGTATGCTTACAGTAAGAAAGTGAGCAAAGGGAAGATGATTAAAGCACCCAAAGGAAAAAGCGTTTCCAAAACCATCAAAAAACTTAAATCCAGAAAATACATGTATGTCCGTGTAAGGGCCTATACTGCCAAAGCCGGGCTTACCAGTTACGGCAAATGGAGCAAAACGGCCAGGAGCAGGAAGAAAATCAGATAAAAATGTGCGTGCTGAAATTCACAATTATATTTATCAAGAACCGGCAGTTTCCCTGTCGGTTCTTGCCAATGGTCTTGCAATCTAAGCGTTTTTTGCATTTACCCCACATGCCGTCTTGTATTTCAAATATTCATATGGTATGATTAGACCCGGAAAACCTGGGAAATAGGAAGATTCCCAGAAAGTAAATGAAGTAAAAAGACAGCCAAATGCGGACAATGGTGTTATAATATTATCAATGCAGAGGAGGAAGTAATATTCATGAAAAAAGTATATGTATTTTTAGCAGATGGTTTTGAAGAAGTAGAGGCTCTGACAGTAGTGGATCTGCTCCGCAGAGCAGAGATGAATGTGGTGACAGTATCTATTAAGGAAGAAAAGCAGGTCATGGGAAGCAATCAGATTCCAGTGCTGGCAGACGATGTATTTTCCAAAGTGGATTGTTCCGATGCAGACCTTCTGGTACTGCCTGGCGGCGGTGAAGGAACAGAGAACCTGGAGAAATTCCAGCCCCTGCTTGATCTGGTGAAATCCTTTGTATCAGAGAACCGGAGAGTAGCGGCTATCTGTGCGGCTCCAAGGATTCTGGCAGGCCTGGGACTTCTGAAAGGGAAGAAAGCCACCTGCTATCCGTCAGTGATGGATATGCTGGCAGGGGCAGAGAAAACGACGGATACTGTAGCAGTGGACGGCTGTATTACAACCAGCAGGGGTGTGGGTACAGCCATAGATTTTGCCCTGGAGCTGATTACACAGCTGGATAGTCCCGCAAAAGCCGCAGAAATTGCGGAATCTATTGTTTACAAATAAAAAAATACTAGCCAACTCAGAATTTGTATGGTATACTTCACTAATAATTAACAATGGAGAGAATCGCAGTAGTATGTATACGCAGTGTGAAGTTCTGCTATGGAAGCTGTCTTAAAGAATTCAAGGAGGATTTATTAGAAAAATGAGTTTACAAGTAGAAAAATTGGAACATAATATGGCTAAGCTGACCATAGAAGTTCCCGCTGAGGAATTAGAGAAAGCTATCGAAGGGGCATATCAGAAGAATAAGAAAAATATCGCCTTACCTGGATTCCGCAAAGGGAAAGCTCCGAGAAAAATGGTGGAGAGAATGTATGGCAAGGGCGTTTTTCTGGAAGATGCCGCCAATGATCTGATTCCGGAGGCGTATTCGAAAGCTGTGGATGAAAGTGATCTGGAGATTGTTTCCTATCCTTCCATCGACGTCACGCAGATTGAGGCAGGCCAGCCATTTATTTTTACCGCAGAGGTAGCACTGAAGCCGGATATTGTTTTAGGCGAGTATAAAGGGATTGAAGTTGAAAAACCCGATGATGAAGTGAAAGAGGACGAGATTCAGGCAGAATTAATCAGAGAACAGGAACAGAATTCCCGTCTGGTGGCAGTGGAAGACCGGGCCGCAGAGAACGGGGATATTGTGACCATTGACTACGAAGGATTTGTAGATGGCGAGAGCTTTGCCGGAGGCAAAGCCACAGATTATCCGCTGACTCTTGGTTCCGGTGCATTTATCCCAGGATTCGAAGAACAGCTGGTGGGCGTCAGGACAGATGAAGATGTGGAACTTCATGTGACTTTCCCGGAAAACTATGGAAATGATGAACTGAGCGGCAAAGATGCTGTATTCAAATGCACAGTTCATAAGATTGAGCACAAAGAGCTTCCAGAGCTGGATGATGAATTTGCTCAGGATGTATCTGAGTTTGATACCATGGAAGAATACAAGGCAGACATCAGAAAACGTCTGACCGAGGAGAAAGAGGCAGAGGGAAAACGGAAAAAAGGAAATGATGCAATCGTAAAGATCGTGGAAAATTCCCAGATTGATATTCCCGATGCTATGCTGGAGACACAGAAGAACCAGCAGCTGGATGATTTCTCACGCCGTCTGCAGATGCAGGGAATGCTTCTTGACCAGTATCTGAGAATGGCTCAGATGACTCAGGAACAGCTGGAAAACCAGATGGAAGAGCGGGCAAAAGAGAATATCCAGAACAGACTGGTGTTGGAGAAGATTGCGGAAGTAGAGAACATTCAGCCTACACAGGAGCAGGTTGACGAAGAGATCAAGAAAACAGCTGAAGCGTACCATATGGATATTGAGAAGGTACGGGATATGCTGGGGGATAAAGAAATGGAACAGATGAAGCAGGATCTGGCTGTTCAGCAGGCTTTCGATCTGATCGCAGACAATGCTGTGGCTGTATAGAGGCTTTATATTTGGAGGTAAGCAATGAGTTTGGTGCCGTATGTGATAGAACAGACCAGCCGGGGAGAGCGAAGCTATGACATCTATTCCAGGCTGTTGAAAGACAGGATCATTTTTCTGGGAGAAGAAGTCAGCGATGTGTCAGCAAGCATTATTGTGGCCCAGCTTTTGTTCCTGGAATCCGAGGACCCGAAAAAAGATATTAATCTGTATATCAACAGTCCCGGAGGTTCTGTATCTGCAGGAATGGCAATTTATGATACAATGAATTATATTAAGTGCGATGTTTCCACCATATGCATCGGCATGGCTGCCAGCATGGGAGCTTTTCTGCTGGCCGGAGGTGCGAAGGGAAAACGATATGCACTGCCCAATTCTACGATTATGATCCATCAGCCTTCCGGCGGTGCCCAGGGACAGGCGACAGAGATTCAGATCGTAGCGGATCAGATTGCCAAAACCAAGCAGAAGTTAAACAGGATTTTAGCGGAAAACACCGGACAACCCATTGAAGTGGTGGAAGTAGATACAGACCGGGATAATTATATGTCGGCGGAGGAAGCCATGGAGTACGGAATTATTGACAAGGTGTTTGAACATAGATAAAATAACTAGACGTCTAATATGGTAATGGGAGAAAAGGCTGATTCACTGTGCCGGTGCACAGGAATTGGCCTTAAAAAGCCGTTGGGTTATTGTATCTGGAAAGGGGTAAATTATGGCGGATAAAACGAGGGATTCTAAGATCAGATGTTCCTTTTGTAATAAATCAGAGGAGCAGGTGCGCAAGTTAATTGCCGGACCGGATGGGGCGTATATCTGTGACGCATGCATCAATATCTGTTCGGAAATTATTGAAGAAGAATTTGCTCTTTACGAAGAAGATGATGAATATGCAGGAATGATCAACCTGCTGAAACCGCAGGAGATTCATTCTATATTGGATGAATATGTGATCGGGCAGGACGAGGCGAAAAAAGTATTATCGGTGTCTGTATATAATCATTATAAAAGGGTTATGGCACCGAAGAATCTGGACGTGGATTTACAAAAAAGTAATATATTGATGCTGGGGCCCACAGGTTCCGGTAAGACGCTGCTGGCGCAGACATTGGCCAGAATGCTGAATGTACCCTTTGCCATTGCAGATGCCACAACGTTGACAGAGGCAGGCTATGTGGGTGAGGATGTGGAGAATATTCTGCTGAAAATTATCCAGGCAGCCGATTATGATATTGAGATGGCTCAATATGGCATTATCTATATTGACGAAATTGATAAAATCACAAGAAAATCTGAAAATGCTTCTATTACCAGGGATGTGTCCGGTGAAGGCGTACAGCAGGCTCTGCTGAAGATTCTGGAGGGAACGGTTGCCAGTGTACCGCCCCAGGGAGGAAGGAAGCATCCCCATCAGGACTTTATCCAAATTGATACCACGAATATTTTATTTATCTGCGGCGGGGCATTTGAGGGGCTGGAGAAAATTATAGCCAGAAGAAAAGATAATAAGAGCATCGGATTCGGCGCAGAAGTACACGATGTAAAAGATACCAACGTGGGAGAGCTTCTCAAAGAAGTGATGCCTGAAGATTTAATCAAATTCGGTCTGATACCGGAGTTTGTGGGCCGTGTTCCGGTGGTGGTATCATTGAATGCGCTGGACCAGGAGGCACTGATTCGGATTTTGCAGGAGCCGAAAAACTCATTGACGAAACAGTACAGAAAGCTGTTTGAGCTGGATGGTGTGGATTTGAGTTTCCAGAAAGAGGCTCTTACAAGCATCGCCCAGAAATCAATGGAGCGTAAAACCGGAGCCAGGGGACTCCGTTCGGTAATGGAAAACACCATGATGGAGCTGATGTATACGGCACCTTCTGATGATACCATCCGTAAATGCGTGATCACAAAAGAGATGGTAGACGGTACCGGAGAACCGGAGATTGTCAGGGGAGAAGCACCAGCGCCGACCAGAAGATCCTCAAAATCAAAGAGAAAAGGACAGCCAGAGCCCGCTTAAATTTGGAGGGATAACATGAGCAAAAGAGTAGAAGTAATGCCTGCAGTGGCCCTGCGGGGGACTACTGTAATCCCGGATATGATTGTACACTTTGACATCAGCAGACCCCGCTCGGTGAAAGCCGTAGAAAAGGCCATGCTGAATAACCAGCGAATATTTTTGATTACCCAGAAAGATCCGGCAGTGGAAGCTCCGGGTCTTAATGGCTTATATAAGATAGGAACCATCGGCTGTGTAAAGCAGGTGGTGAAACTGCCCCAGAATATTCTGCGGATTTTAGTGGAAGGCGAAGAACGGGGAGAATTGGTGGAGATTATCCAGGACGACGAGATGCTGGAAGTGGAAGTTTCCATTCCTTCCGAAGAAAAAGAAATGATGAACCAGAGTATGCGCCAGGCTATGATCCGCAGTATGAAAGAGACTTTTCAGAGTTACTGTATGGAGTGCGGCAAAGTCAGTAAGGAACTGGCGGCTCAGATTATCAGTATTGAGGACTTGGAAATGCTGGTGGACCAAATCAGCATCCATCTGTCTCTGGAATACACAGATAAGCAGAAGATTCTGGAAGCAGTGCGGCTGGAAGACAGGTATGAGCTGCTGGGCGTTATTTTGAATAATGAGATACAGATTGCCCAGATCCGTCAGGAACTGCAGATGAAAATCCGGGAGCGTATCGACAAGAACCAGAAAGAATATATTTTAAAAGAGCAGTTAAAATTGATTCAGGAGGAACTGGGGGAGGATAACTCCCAGAGCGAAATAGAGGAATTCCGGGAGAGACTGGAAAAACTAGAAGCGTCAGACAGCGTGAAGGAGAAGATTGCCAAAGAGATCGACCGTTTCAAATCTCTGGGCTCCAGCGCTTCAGAGAGCGCCGTGGCCAGGGGATATATAGAGACACTGCTGGACCTTCCCTGGGATAAAACGTCAAAAGATTCCATTGATTTGAAGAAAACCAACCGGATTCTGGAAGCAGACCATTACGGCCTGGAGAAAGTAAAAGAGCGGATTGTGGAATATCTGGCCGTGCGCATCCTGAATGAGAAAGGCGACAGCCCTATCTTATGTCTAGTGGGGCCTCCGGGAACAGGAAAGACTTCCATTGCCAGGTCTGTGGCAAAAGCGCTGAATAAAAAATATGTGCGCATCTGTCTGGGCGGTGTCCGTGACGAAGCAGAAATCCGGGGGCATAGAAGGACCTATGTGGGAGCCATGCCAGGGCGGATTGCCGTAGGATTAAAACAGGCGGGGGTGAAAAATCCCCTGATGCTGCTGGATGAAATCGATAAGACCAGCAGTGATTATAAAGGAGATACGGCATCTGCCCTGCTGGAAGTGCTGGACTCGGAGCAGAACAATAAATTTTCAGACCACTATGTGGAGATTCCGCTGGATTTGTCAGAGGTTCTATTTATTGCCACGGCCAATGACGCATCCACCATACCGCGGCCGCTCTTAGACCGTATGGAGCTGATTGAAATCGGCGGTTATACAGAAAATGAGAAAGAGCATATCGTAAAAGACCATCTGCTTCCCAAGCAGAGGGACATTCACGGTCTGAAAAAATCTCAGCTGGCCATTCAGTCCTCTGCCATCAAGAAAATTATCAGCGGTTATACCAGAGAATCCGGTGTCCGGAATCTGGAGAGGCGGATCGGGAAAATCTGCCGGAAAGCGGCTCGTGAGATTTTGGAGGGGAACAGTAAGAAGATCACTGTGACCGGAAAAAATGTGCAGAAATATCTGGGACATGAAAAATACAGTGTCCATCTGGCAAATAAGAAAGATGAAATCGGTGTTGTCAGAGGCCTGGCGTGGACCAGCGCAGGCGGAGATACCCTGCAGATTGAAGTCAATGTAATGCCTGGCAAAGGAAAATTACAGCTGACCGGACAGATGGGTGATGTAATGAAGGAGTCAGCACAGGCGGGAATCAGTTATATCCGTTCTGTGGCAGAGCGATATGAAATAGAGCCGGAATATTTTCAGGAGCATGACATCCATATACATATTCCTGAAGGAGCGGTGCCGAAAGACGGTCCGTCCGCAGGAATAACAATGGCGTCTGCCATGCTCTCGGCAATTACTGAAAAGCCGGCCAAAGCCAGCCTGGCAATGACCGGTGAGATCACCCTGCGGGGAAGAGTGCTTCCAGTGGGCGGACTGAAAGAAAAACTGCTGGCTGCAAAATGCGCAAAAATCAAAACAGTTTTGGTTCCCAAAGAAAATCGTCCGGATATCAAAGAACTTTCAGAGGAGATTACCGGCGGGATGGATATTCTGTATGTGGAATCTATGGAAGAGGTGCTGGAAGAGGTGCTGGTATGATTATAAAAAGTGCTTCGCTGGATGTTGTATGCGGCGTGACCAGCGTTTTGCCGGAAAGCGATATGCCGGAGATTGCCTTTGCCGGAAAGTCCAATGTGGGGAAATCTTCTCTGATTAACAGTCTGATGAACAGGAAATCCCTGGCGAGAACCAGTTCTCAGCCGGGGAAAACTCAGACAATTAATTATTATAATGTGAACAAACAGATTTTTCTGGTGGATCTGCCCGGATATGGGTACGCCAAAGCCTCCAAGTCGGAGAAAGAACAGTGGGGGAAGATGGTGGACCGTTATCTGCACAGTTCCTCGGCTCTGGAGGCCGTTTTTCTGTTGGTGGATATCCGCCATGCGCCGTCAGAAAACGATAAGATGATGCATCAGTGGATTGTGTCCAACGGCTATGAACCCATTATCATCGCCACTAAGCTGGATAAGATCAAACGCAGTCAGATCGCGAAACAGACCAAATTGATACGGACAGGGCTGCATTTGCCTGCCGACACCCGAATGATTCCCTTTTCCGCCACGTCCCGTCAGGGCAGGGAGGAAATATGGAAGATTATGGAAAACGTGATTGCGGGGGAAGGTGCTTATGGGAATCATTCGGGCCAGGAAGCTGGGGTTTGATTATTATCGATATGATGAAAACGGCCGGATACAGGAGGCAAGCCATGCTGTACGCAGCGTGGATCTGGATATTGAGGCAGGGCAGTTTACGGCGGTGCTGGGCCGCAACGGTTCCGGGAAGTCTACCCTGGCAAAGCATATGAATGCATTGTTGATTCCCACGGAGGGTGTGCTGTGGGTGGACGGCATGGATACCTGCCAGGAAAGTGAACTGTGGAAGATACGCCAGAAAGCCGGCATGGTTTTCCAGAATCCTGATAATCAGATTATTGGAACTGTGGTAGAAGAAGATGTGGGTTTCGGGCCGGAAAATATGGGGGTACCCACAGAAGATATCTGGAAACGGGTGGATGACAGTCTAAAGGCAGTGGGCATGACGGCCTATCGGTATCATTCTCCCAATAAGCTGTCCGGCGGACAAAAGCAGCGGGTGGCCATAGCCGGGGTGATGGCTATGCGCCCCCGCTGTATTGTATTAGACGAGCCCACGGCCATGCTGGACCCCAACGGGCGTAAAGAGGTGCTGAAGGCCCTGCGGGAGCTGAATCAGAAAGAACAGGTGACAGTGATTCTTATCACCCACTATATGGAAGAAGTGGTGTATGCAGATAAGGTGTTCGTGATGGATCAGGGAGAGCTTGTGATGCAGGGGTCACCCAGAGAGATTTTCAGCCGCGTGGAAGAAATGAAGAAGTGCGGTCTGGATGTTCCCCAGGTAACGATGCTGGCTCATGAACTGCGAAAGTCAGGCCTGAAGCTGCCGGAAGATATATTGACCAGAGAAGAATTGGTGGATGCGTTATGTCAATTGAGTTAAAACATGTTTCTTATCGGTACAGCCCAGGCACAGTATATGAAATGCGTGCATTGGAACACATTGATTTGTCTATCCCGGATGGCCAGTTTATTGGAATCATCGGACATACAGGCAGCGGGAAGTCCACTTTGATACAGTTATTAAACGGCTTGCTGAAGCCATCTGAGGGGCAGGTGCTCTATAATGGGGAGGACATCTGGGGTGAGGGATTTTCCAGAAAAAAACTCCGTGGACAGGTGGGGCAGGTATTTCAGTATCCGGAACATCAGCTGTTTGAGATGGATGTGCTGAAAGACGTCTGCTTTGGACCGAAAAACCAGGGGCTGGGGCAGGCGGAGGCAGAGGAACAGGCTCGAAAGGCGCTGGAACATGTGGGTATGCCAAAGGAGCTTTTTGGAAAGTCCCCTTTTGAACTCTCAGGCGGGCAGAAAAAGCGGGCAGCCATAGCCGGGGTTCTGGCCATGAATCCCAGGATACTCATATTGGATGAGCCTGCGGCGGGTCTTGACCCGGGGGGGAGGGATGAAATACTTTCCCAGATTGCCATTCTTCACAGAACCCGGAAGATGGCCATTGTGCTGGTATCCCACAGTATGGAGGATGTGGCTCGTTATGTGGAGCGCATCGTTGTGCTCAATGAGGGACGCGTTGCTTTTGACGATGAGCCCAGGAAGGTGTTCGCCCATTATAAAGAGCTGGAGCGTATGGGTCTGGCGGCACCGGAGATTACGTATGTGATGCATGACCTGAAGGCAAGAGGACTGCAGGTAGATACAGGGGCGATTACCATAGAGGAGGCAAAGGAGAGTATCTTGAAAGCGTTGAAAGGGGAGAGGCGATGATCCGGGACATTACACTGGGACAGTATTATCCGGCTGATTCGGTGCTTCACAGGCTGGACCCCCGGACAAAATTTGTGGGAACGCTGTTGTTTGTGATTTCTCTGTTTATTTTCCACACATTTCCCGGGTACGGCGCTGCCACCATATTTCTGGCGGGAATGATTGTTTTGTCTAAAGTGCCTGTGTCTTTTATGTTTCGGGGGCTTAAAGCAATTCTGGTGATTCTTTTGTTTACTGTTGTGTTCAACATGCTGCTTACCCCAGGGCGGGTAATCTGGCAGCTGGGATTACTGAAAATTACCTGGGAAGGGATGATGCAGGCTGGGCGTATGGCCATCCGGCTGGTATATCTGGTGGTGGGGTCATCTATCATGACACTGACCACAACCCCCAATCAGCTCACTAATGGGCTGGAGAATCTCATGGGCCCGCTGAACCGTATCCATGTCCCGGTTCATGAGATTGCCATGATGATGTCCATTGCCCTGCGCTTTATCCCCATATTAATGGAAGAAACAGATAAGATTATGAAGGCGCAGATGGCAAGAGGAGCAGACTTTGAGAGCGGGAACATCATTCAGAAGGCGAAAAACATGATTCCTCTGCTGGTACCTCTTTTTGTCTCTGCGTTCCGCCGTGCCAATGACCTGGCAATGGCTATGGAGGCGCGGTGTTACCATGGTGGTGAGGGGCGTACACAGATGAAGCCTCTGCAGTATAAGGGCAGGGATTATGCAGCTTATGGGATTTTAGTGGGATACATGGCGTTGAGCATTGCATTTCGGATATGGGGGATCTAGGATGAAACGGATTGGATTGACGGTTGCTTATGACGGTTCGAACTACTGCGGCTGGCAGATACAGGATAATGGCAGAACAATTCAGGGCGAGCTGAACCGATGTCTGGAAGAACTTCTGGGCCATCCGGTGCAGACGGCGGGGGCCAGCCGTACGGATGCGGGGGTTCATGCGCTGGGGAATGTGGCTGTCTTTGATACGGACAGCAGGATACCGGCTGAAAAATTCTCTTACGCATTGAATCAGCGTCTGCCGGAGGATATTCGGATTCAGGCTTCCCAGGAAGTGGAGCCGGATTTCCATCCCCGCTTTTGCGAGAGTGAGAAGACATATGAATATCGGATTTTAAACCGACGGTTTCCCCTGCCCACACAGAGGCTGTATTCCTATTTTTATCATTATCCCCTGGATGTGGAGCGGATGCGGGAGGCATCCTCTTATTTTATCGGAAGGCATGATTTTGCCAGTTTCTGTGGGGCCGGGGCACAGGTAAAGACCACAGTACGGCTGGTGACAGGAATTTCTGTACAGAGGAACGACAGTATGGTGTGTATACAGGTTTCCGGCAGGGGATTTCTCTATCATATGGTGAGAATTCTCGCCGGGACATTGTTGGAAATTGGAAACGGAGTGTATCCGCCGGAACATATGAGGGAAGTTCTGGAGGCTGGGGACAGAAGTGCTGCCGGGCCCACGGCACCAGCCTGCGGATTGACTTTGCTGGGAATTGAGTTTCTGGAGAATTGAAAAATGAGTAAAAGTAAAAAGATGCAGTTAATAAAACGGATGCGGAATAATATTATTGTACTGGTAATGTTTATTTTAGTGGTTGTACTCTGCACGGGCATATTGCGCAGTTCTCTTATGAAAAATACCAACAAAATGGGTCTTACACTGGTGGAGAATTATTCCTCTACAGAGGAAAGCAACATACGGGCCTGTGAGTCTGTTTTGACAATATGTGTGGATTATATTGAAGAACGGGAGAAGGATGGCGTTTCGCTGAAAGAACTCAGGGAGGGACTGTATCCTTTCATGGATGGCCTGACTGATATGTATGGCTCGGATAATATTCAGTTCTACGGAAAAGCCATGGGCGGTACGGAGATTATGTCCAATGACCCGAAAATTGAGGCCATGGCGGATTACGATGTCACCAACAAGGAATACTATAAGGGAGCTATGGAGGCAGAAGGGGAAATCTATATTTCATCTGTATACTTAGATGTGGTGACCGGCCAGCCAGTAGTGACCATTTGCAAAGCAGTTCCGTCTACAGGCAGTTTCATGGCAGTTGATATGATGTTTTCTTATTTTGAGCAGAATAATGAGAACTTGATTCTGCCGCAGAATGCGTCCTATTATCTGATTGGGCGGACGGGAACCCTGCTCTATCATACAGGTTCTCAGGAACATCAGTATGAGGAATACCAAAAACTGGTGGACAGCTTTCTGGAACAGATGAATCAGGGGCATAATAATCAGGTGCTGGAAAATATCGTAACTTTGGACGGAGTGGTCCGCAATGTGTACTGCCATCGTATGGATAATGGATGGACAGCGGTCTTGACCATACCCGAAGACGAAATCATCTCCGGCGTGGCCATATTCAAATACATATGTTCTGCGCTTATACTGCTGGGGGCGGCGTTCGTAATTTTCCAGAGTTTCCGGAGCTACAAACAGGAAAAACAAAACCAGATGCTGACAGAGGAAAGAGATTTGATGGCAGGACAGAACCGTGTATATCAGAATGCCATGAATAGTACGGCCCGGGCATATCGGGCGATTTACTATATTGATACGGAAAGCGGCAGATATGAGATGCTCTATCCGTATCGGGGCAGAGATTCAGAATCGGGGGATTACAGCACTGATTTTACGGCAAGGCGTTTTGAGGCGGGGTTGGTTGCAGAGGAACACTGGGAACGGGTTCAGTCATTTCTGGAGCTGCCTAACATGCTTAAAATGCTTGAGACAGAGGAACATATAGAACTCCAATATAAAAGGCTGAGAGACGACGGTGAATATGAATGGTGTTCTGTAGTGGCTACAGTGGCAGAAATAGGAAGAAATTCTCCCAGAGCTGTGACATTGACTGTGCGCAGTGTGGATGATATTATCCACAGGGAAGAAGAACAAAGAGAAATACTGGCTCTTGCAGCAGAGCGGGCGGAGGCGGCAAATCTGGCAAAAAGTGATTTCCTCTCACGGATGAGCCATGATATCCGGACACCGATGAATGCTATTTTGGGTATGACTGCCGTTGCCGGCATGCATATTGATGAAAAGGAACGGGTGCTGGATGCACTGGGAAAAATTACAGTTTCCGGAAAACACCTTCTGGGATTGATCAACGAAGTTCTGGACATGAGCCGGATTGAAAGCGGCAAAGTCAGCCTTACGGAGAACGCCTTTAATCTGTCAGATACAGTGGAAAATCTGCTGACAGTATTCCATTCACAGATGGAGACAAAAGGCCTTGGGCTGAATGTCTACATTGCAAAGCTGGAACATGAGGATGTGATCGGCGATGAACAGCGGCTGCAGCAGATCTTCATGAATATTATGGGAAATGCGGTGAAGTTTACGCCAGGAGGCGGCAGCATTAGTATTCAGATTGAGGAGAAACCTTCTCATACCATAGGAAGCGGTTACTATGAATTTACATTTGCAGATACCGGTATTGGAATGGATGAAGAATATATCCATAAAATCTTTGAACCGTTTTCCCGGGCCGCAGATTCCCGCACAGGCAAAATAGAGGGGACAGGCCTTGGCATGTCCATCGCTGTAAATATTGCCCGCATGATGGGAGGGGATATTAAGGTGGAAAGTGCCTTGGGAAAAGGCTCTAAGTTCACGGTTACAGTATATTTAAAGCTGGACGATGTGGACCAGGCAGATATGGATGCTCTGGCTCAATTCTCCGTTCTTATTGTTGATGACGAGGAAGAAGTCTGTGAAAGTGCCTGTGAAATTTTGAAAGGCCTCTATATGAAGACAGAATATGTATTAAACGGTGATGCGGCAGTGAAACGTATTGTAGAGGCAGAGGCGGCCGGGGAAGGGTTTTCTGCTGTGATTATGGATTGGAAAATGCCGGATAAGGACGGGCTGGAAACCACAAAAAATATCCGGGAGGCTGTGGAAGATGGGCCGGCTGTCATTTTATCTGCTTTTGACTGGGCAGATATTGAGGCGGAAGCGGTGGAAGCCGGGGTAGATGCGTTTATAGAAAAGCCGTTATTTAAGTCCAGGATGACGAAAGTGCTGAAACAGGTGCTGGGATTGGGTGGAGGAGAAAAGACCACCACAGCGCTGGAGACATTCCAGGAGCAGGATTTTTCAGGGAAAAGGGTTCTGCTTGTGGAGGATAATGAATTAAATATTGAGGTGGCGGCAGAATTGTTAGATGTGGTGGGAATCCAGGTGGAACAGGCACTGAATGGCAAACTGGCTGTGGAGAGTGTTCTTGGCCACGAACCCAATTACTACGATTTGATCTTTATGGATATCCAGATGCCTGTTATGAATGGCTATGAAGCCGCCAGGAACATTCGCTTTTCGGGGAGAAAAGACTTGCGGACAATTCCCATTATTGCCATGACAGCAGATGCATTTGCCGATGATATCAGGAAAGCAGAGGAGGCAGGCATGGACGGACATATTTCCAAGCCTGTGGATATCGAAAAATTGGAAGACGCACTGCGGATGTGGATCAGCTGACCGGTTTGGAGAGGGGGAAGAAAGGAGGCCGCAGGTATGGAACTTTATAAAATTTTATTAGTGGAGGATGATAAAGAGATCAGTGAAATGCTGAAATCTTACCTGACAACAGAAAATTTCCAGGTGGTCTGCGCCTCCGACGGCCAGGCGGCCTGCCAGCTTTTCGACAGCGATAGCTTCAGCCTGGTCCTGTTGGATTTGATGATTCCCAAAGTCAGCGGAATAGACGTGATGCAGTATATGCGGGGGAAAAGCGTGGTTCCTATTATCATTGTGTCTGCCAAAGATACAGAGACAGACAAAACGCTGGGTCTGGGCCTGGGCGCAGATGATTATATTACAAAACCGTTTTCTGTTGTGGAAGTTCTGGCGCGGATTCGGGCGCTGATACGGCGGACAACCCAGTATGACCACTCGGCGTCCGCCCCGCCGGAGGGCCCAAAGCTGCTGCAGGCGGGGAGACTGGCCATGAACCTGACCGATTACACTGTGACAAAAGAGGGGGCAAAGATTGACCTCACTGCAAAAGAATTTGAAATTTTGAAGTTGTTGTTGCAGAATCCCAAAAAAGTTTACACAAAGGCGCAGCTCTATTCTCTGGTGTGGAAGGATGCCTATCTGGGGGATGAAAATGCCGTAAATGTGCATATCAGCAGGCTGCGGAGCAAGATCGAGGCAGATTCCCGTAAGCCGGAGTATGTGTGTACAGTTTGGGGGATTGGGTATAAACTGGGGGATTTTGCGTAAAATGCGTGGAATATTATCGTCTGTTACTTCCTTTTCCCGCCACAATAAAGAAATACAGGCAAGTCAGTAAAACTGCATGGATAGATAAAATTACCAGGTACAGCCCCAAGTTTTCCATCTGTCCAGCCAGCAATTCCATCAACCCATAGAAAGCGGCGCTGGATGGAAACAGATAGGAAAGCGGATAAACCGCACTATCTGTTGAGACAGTCAGATAGAAGATAATCGGCGGTGCGAGAAACAAAATCATAATTATCTTGATGCATACCATTCCCGTCATCAGACCTGATGAAAAATGTCCAATAAACAAACCAACCAGCGATGCAATATATGCGGACAGAATCACCAGTAAAAATAAAGGAGAAGTCTGCCAGGCGGCCGTCTGGATACAGAGAAAAGCAGTAACCATGGCAGACACAATTCCCCCCAGAAATCCCAAAGCTAATTTTTGTAAAAGGTATGACCTCATACTCATTGGAAGAATCTGATTGACGAATGCGGTCCCTTCCTCTTTTTCGCTGATCATATTCATAGAGTTAAACGTACACCCCATAAACATAGCGGTAACCAATGTCATTGCGATAAAAAGAAATTTCAGTTTGTCGGACTTCTCCGATACGGGACTGATAGTCTTGGAAAAGGCCGGTTGGTCTGCACGCATATCATAGAGCTGTGGTAAGGTTTTCCCTATTGTTTCGTACAATTCAAATTCATCGCCGGACAAAATGGTACGTATGCCGTTTTTGCGCCGCAAGACACCAATCATCTGTGTAGACGGATTGTTTACCCCTTCTTTTAAGGTTTCTATGGTTTCATATTCTGTAAGATTTCCGATGCTTTGCAGCCAGGAAATCGTTTCTTTTGATAAATCATTTTGTACACAGCCAAAAGATGTTTCGCTAAGCCCCAGAAAATTCATAGCGGGCAGAAAACGGATGATAATTCCCACAATGACCGGCAGAAGAAATGTCAGTATGCACAGCTTATCTCTGCGGATATTCTTTAATTGGTATTTTAACTGTTCCATAATCACCCCTCCTTCGCTGCTTCCCGAGCCAGTATATGACAGGCGCCATAAAATAATATGGCTATAGCTGCTATACAGACAAGGTAATAGGGAAATGAGGCTGCTGTTTTGCCAAAGTAAGCAGATTTCATAGCCGTGAATAGGTGGTGCATTGGGTGCCAGGCCAGCCACTTCCAGGAAACTCCCGTCTGCCCTGCAAGAAAAACAGGAGTGGAAGCAAACACCGCAAGGATAAGATAAAACAATGAAAACTGCTTAAAGTCAGACAGCAGTACTGCGCAGAGAAATCCCGTTAAAGACATTATAAGGGACAGGATTCCGGCCTGAGTCAGTACTGCGGGTAAAATTGTGAGACTGTCGGAAATACCAACATTTATCCAGGTGAGCAGACACGTAAAAATCAAATCTGACCACAGAAATACACACAATTTGGACAGGATAAATGCGGCTTTACTGACTGGCAGTATACCATGTACACGGATAACGCCCATTTGCTTCTCCTTAAAAAGAACAGAAGCCAGTCCCAAAAATCCAACAGCCGATAATTCAAAGAATAAAAATTCAGCAGTTATTTCCCGGCGGCTTCGCTCCTCTTTGACGTAGGAACCAACTATTTCCGGTTTTTCTTCTGTAAGTTCTGTCAATACAGCTTCTCCCCACATGGCCCGGTAACGGTCCGTCTTTTCCGCTCCAGATGAAAGCATATAGATTTCAGGAGGGTCAGCCGAAAAGTCAATGCCTATGGAAAATCTATCGGAACAGGCGGTTTTTAATTCCTGCCGGCTGTGTGCTCTGTTTATATATTTTGACTGTGCAGAGCATAGGTTATTGGGATCGTAAAGATATACACGGCAGTTCTCCTGATCCACATTTACATAGATAAAATTGATATAGCAGGAATACAAAATCAGTGATAAAAGCGCCAGCAGAAAAAACTTACCGGATAACATCATTTTCACATCTTTTTTCAACAAATGGGAAAAACCCTTCCACATCAAGACAACCCCCTCCCTGTATATTGGATAAACATATCTTCCAATGTAGGCTCCTGTGAATGCACACTTATGATTTCTTCATGTGGGAAAGACAGTCCCTTTTCCAATTCCAGGGCGTCAACCTGTCTTTCCCTCCGTTTTCCATGATAGAGATAATGAATCACAATCTGATGACTGCTGTTTTTTTCTTTCAGTCTTTTCGGGGTGTCAAGGGCGGCAATCGTTCCATTTGAAAGAAAGGCTACCCGGTCACACAGCAGGTCTGCATCCACCATATTGTGGGTTGTCAAGAAAACAGTTGTCCCTTTCTTTCGCTCCTCCTGGATGATTTTGCGGAATAAGACTGCGCCTGACGGGTCAAGACCGCTGGTAGGCTCGTCAAGAAACAAGAGTCTCGGATTACTGATAAGGGCGCGGGCCATACTGACACGCTGCCGCATCCCTTTTGAATAAGAAGATACCGGTTTCTTTAGAAAATCTTTCTTAAACTCTAATTGGTCTAGCAGTTCAAACACATCCCGGGCTTGCTGTTTCGGATAAAATGACGCAAAATATTTCAGATTATCAATTGCACTCAGATTGGCATATAAATAAGGAAATTCAAACAAAACCCCTATTTTTTGAAAAAAGTCATGTGTGCGGGAAGACACCATTTCCTGTCCAAAAAGAGAAACAAAACCTCCATGCCCTGTCAGAATCCCTGTTAAAATTTTTTGCGTCGTGGATTTTCCGGAACCATTGGGCCCTAGAAATCCAAAGATTTCTCCGTCATTTACGGTGAAATCCAGCCCATGCAAAGCCTGTTTTCCTTTCCCATATGAAAAAGTCAAGTTCTTTACCGTAATCATTCCTCTTCCCCCCATTTCCCATGTCTGCTGTTTTGCTTTTCCTGCTGCCGTCTGCTCCACCAGTTCAGAAACTTTACTTTGAACGGAATGGATATTGCGGCAGCGGCAGCAATCATAATCCACCAGTACCATTCAATACCTAAAAACATATATGGCTTCCTCCTTTGATAGGTTGGTTATAATGGGCGTTTGCAGCTGTCTATATAAAAGTAAGGATATGAGGTGAAATTCAAGTGTGGCCCATGTGAAATCCGCGTGAAATATGAAAAAGCGGCTTCTCAATCATTACTGAAAGAAAAGCCGCTCCATAGAGAAAGACTTATTTGGAAACTGTCTCAAAATACACAAGTTATTTCGTGACAGGTTTTATTACAGGGATGGAAAAGAAAAACGAAACCCCATCTGGTAAATTTTCCACCCCATATTCTAAATTCTGCATGGACAAAATCTGTGCTGCAATGGAAAGTCCTAATCCGGAACCACTATAGTCTGCATTTTCACCGCGATAAAACTTTTCCCAGATTTTAGATAACTTTTCCTCCGGTATGGGCGCCCCCTGATTAAAAATGGAAAAGTACAGCTTACCGTCTTGTTGGGCTAATGTCAGTCGTAAAATGCCATTGGGAAATACATTTTTTTTCGCATTGGCAATGAGATTATTTACCACCTGTTCCATGCGGAGCTTATCCGTATGAACAAAAACTTTATGTTCCGGAAGCTCATACTCCAGTTCAAAATCTGCATCCGGTATATCAACCAGAAGCCGTCCTGCTGTTGTTTCTACAAATTCTACGAAGTCAAACTGTTCCGGCACCAGTAATACAGCCCCATTTTCCAAAGCAGACAGGTCTAACAATGTGGTGATAAGGCTGCTCATTCGTTCTGTCTCGGATATGATGATTTCGGAATAGTGCTGCGTTTTTTCCTGGTGGATTTCGTCCTGTATCCCCTCGGCATAAGCCCGGATAATCCCCAGAGGTGTTTTCATTTCATGGGAAAGATGGTCTGTTAATTCTTTTCGCTCTTTTAAAAGAGTTCGTTCCTGTTGGACATCTTTTTCCAGCTGGATATTTGCCCTTTCCAGTTTTTCAAGGGTGTGCTGCAAATCTCTGGACATTTTATTGAGATTCTCTGCAAGTTCACCAAATTCGTCTTTTGAAGAGATTCTGCAGGAGGCAGAGAAATCCAGCTGTGCGATTCTATGTGCCGTCTCACAGAGTTCACAAATTGGGTCTGAGATAAACCGTCCCAGCAGATAATCAACCAAACATATCAGTATAATTATAAAGGCTGTCCAAAGCAGAAAAGAAATATCCTGCGGAAAAGGCAGCCGGGCTGCAGCAATATAGGATACAATCAAAAGAAAGCCCGCTGTTTTTGAAACCACCACTATTTTTTTCCGCACGGTGTGCAGTGAAAAATATTCTTTCATTTTCATGCCTCGAATTTATACCCGGAACGAATCAGGGTCACAATGTGAGTTCCCTCACTGCCCAATTTCCGCCGCAGTGTCTTGATGTGGGTGTCGATTGTCCGCGTGTTCCCTTCAAAATCATACCCCCAAATGCGGTTTAACAGTTGTTCCCGCGAGAAAATTTGTTCAGGGTTGGACATGAAAAAATACAATAACTCATATTCTTTGTGGGTTAAAGTAATTTCTGCACCGTCTAAGAACACTTTATGGGATGCGGGGAGTATGGTTATTTTGCCTGCGCTGAGGGTATCTGCGGAACTTACGGAGGCACGGCGCAGCAGTGCGTTTGCTTTGGCAAGTAATATTTTCGGGCTGAACGGTTTTGTCATATAATCATCAGCGCCATATTCATAGCCCCTTAATTTATCCGTTTCATTGTCCTTAGCAGTGAGCATAATGATGGGAAGATTACTCATTTCCCTTGCCATTTTACATACGGAAAAACCGTCAATATGGGGCATCATAATATCCAGTATCATTAAATCCATAGGGGTGCTTTTCAATAACATCAATGCGTCAACCCCATCGTCAGCAGGAAAGCAGGTATGTCCGGCCATGTGCATATATTCAGAGATGATATTCTGCATGTGTTTTTCATCTTCTGCAATTAAAATGTTTGCCATAAAGTCAATCCTCTTGTAAGCATTTTTTTAATAGTCTTGTGTGGAATCGTTTTAACATTTCGGCTGTCATTTCAGGATAATCCGTATCAGATTATCAGTGCCATTGTAGCATATGGCAATCAACTTTGCTAGAGCGTGTTTGAAAATTCATTCACGCCACCCATACGCCCCACTTTGCGGCAGATTTGCCCCTTATTCGGTTGCTGTAGCCCGCTACAGCGCCCTCATGCGGAACAAATCTCCCACAAATTGTGACGCACATCTGATAAAAAACATTTTTAGGACACGCTCTAAGGAAAAACCGCATCCTGTATCTCTGTGGCATAAAATGCAGCATTTTTGAGCGGGCCCTTTATATACGAAAAACAGACAGGAATGATTTGACCCATACTTACAAATTTCCATAGTGGTGGTATGCTTGTCGATATTGAACCATTATGGGAATGGCTATTTTTGTGTATTTTTCTGGATTTGCTCGTCTATAGTCGAAAATATTCAGTAAAAATCTTAATACAGCATTTACAATACTCTTATATTGTGTTACACTGCATATAGCAAGCATTCATACAGAATTATGAAAGGACGTGATCTTATGCAGACACTATTTCCCAAAGAGGAGGAAATCATGTACGCAATCTGGGAGATCGGGCATCCATGCGGGCTGTCAGAAATTCTAAACACTTATCCAAACCTGAAAAGAAACACCGTCACCAAAGTTCTGACAATTTTGATGAACAAAGGATATCTGAAAGCTGACTCCATAGCCAAAACCAAAACCCGGACAGGCAAAGCATACGCACCCTGCATCACAAAACAAGATTATGACAGACAGAAAAAGGCCGTAAATGATATCGTGGAAAGTCCAAACGCAGAGACCGGGATTATGAAATACCTATCGGCTCTTGTGGACTCCAAAGACGCCGGCCAGGAACTGATTGAGCAGATGGAAAATATGATAGAGCAGTATAAGCGGGATAACGGGATGTGACATAGCGGCATAGCCGTAATTTTCTCCCTTAGATCATAGTGCAGTCTCACTATAATATGGAAGGAAGTGGTTATCATGATTTTTTCATGGTCATCTTTTTTCGCATCTGCTATTGCGATCAGCTTCTTATCAGTCATTTCCTGCTTTCTCTTGTACAGGAACCGAATCATATCACGTTTCGGAATTATCTGTCTGTACATATTCGCCATTTTAATTATCCTGGGGGGATGTCTGCCATTTTACAAGACGCTGAAAAATATCCAGCAGCTGACTATACAGTTGGAATAGCAATTATTAACGTACTTTGACAGTTCAAAAAACTCAATCGGATTCCAAGGGGAAAGTCTGCCCATTTTTGTGAACAAATCGATTGATTTTAGGGGAACTGGTTCAAGGATTTGTAGTATCAAGCATTTTTATATGCTCATGAATAATTCAGGTTAAATTTTAAACTCGTTTCTAAAAATCTCAGCCATATTTCCAGAATAGAGCATTGACAATACATTATATCGGTGATATACTATATTCAATATTTATAAATTGCAAGATCAATCAGACAATTTATTTCCTTATTATCTGATTAAACTCCTCTGCTGTGTACTCATTTTTATTATGAGTTTTTTGATAGAAAATAGCAAAGTATCTACAATATGCATTGAAAGGAAGCTCATTATGAATATAGGAAAAATTACAAATTCCAGTTTTTTTACAGATCAAAATATGCCCCATCATCAATCAACATTAGTTAAACTTGCTAATCGTCTACAATTGCACACCATAGAAAAAAATCTTGATAAATTAATACTCAGTTCAGATTTTACAACTTTAAAAAGTAAAAAAGAAGAATCTGGTATATATGAAAGATCCGCCGTTTATTCCGACTCTGGATTTGACTGGGATTATCTTCGCACTCTTAAAGACTATGTTTATGGAACTAAAGAAATAGCTTTTGACTCTTTGGATTGGCGGAAATATTATACTAACAATAATTTTATTGGAAAATTTGAAATCGACCAGCGAGTAATGATACAGCCGCCATCTGAAAAATCAAATTACAGCGAATACGACGCATTAATGAATCAATATATGAAACAATACCGCGCCGATATAAAAATAGAGATGACTGGCGATTCTCTTACATTATCTGGAGATAAAACGCTTTGTTTAGTCCTCCCAAGCATGATCGCGATGATGAATTAGAAAATTTCCGCGCAGAATTGGTTCAAAATGGACTCGGACAGGAGATCGACTGGCGCGGCGTAGAAAATGACTTTGTCGCTATGGATATCAGCAAAGAGAATACTGCATGGCTGGATAAAAAAGCAGATTATCTGACTTCCCGTTATGCAGTATTAAAGAAACGGATACAGGAACAGTATTCTGGTTCCGGCCTAAAAGAACAAATGGATATTCTAAACCAGCTTTATGAGAATACCAAAAAAAAGATAGCCGATTCTTATGCTGATGAAATCGGAGGATTCTACGAAAATCTCGGACAAAAAGGTGTGGCAGAAAATTTCCGGGTCAGTATGCTGTCTATTATTGATGAGAAGGCAGAAATTTATGAAAAATACCTTTCAGAGAATACAGAGTATTCAAAAATCAGCAATCCAGAAAACGAATGGTTACTACAGGATGATGCTTATATGGCGGCACAACTTAGAGAAAGTTATTCTATGTCTTGTCATGATAACTGCAAGGAAGGATCGATAGACCATTACAGCATGGAGGATTTGATGTTTGCCGGGCTATGTGCGAAATCATTATCCAGCCCGCTTGAAAATATATCCAGCCGCCTCTGGAACTATATGCAGAGTCTGGATAGTAACAGCGATGACAGCCGTCTCGGAAAAACATTCGCCAAACTCTCTCAGGAAATGCAGGAACTCACCAATCATGCATCTATTGGCAAGGAAATGAAAAATTTAGCCACAGATATTTTCCGGCCTTTTATGGACAAAGTCATGGATAAGCTGGATGAAATGCTGGATAATCGAAAAAGCCAGGCAATACAAGATCCTATTTTATTTAAAATGTACAGAATAACTCATATAGACCGTGCCCTTGTATATCAATCTTATAACAGCGTATTCCATCATTTGTAATTCCGATGTTTAATAAATAGGTGCAAAAAATATATTGTATAATTCATTTTTAGTATGGAGGTAATACTAATGAAGAAAAACAAAAAAATATTTAGTATTTTTTTAAGTTTCCTTTTGTTATGCACAACATTTTCCTCAAGTGTCTTTGCAGAAAAAAAACCTACTGCCACTTGAGAATAGAGCTACAGCTAATCGAAATGTCAACTTAAAAGAGATAAACTCGGAAAACACTCCTCAGTTAGCAGCACCCCAGGAATTTACTAATTTGGAAGATATAACTGATGGAAATACTTTACAGGTTCCACCTAATGCCCTTGATCGCAGAAACGTATGGAGAATATCCGAATCTGTATTTGTCACTGACGAAACCTTAGATGAAGTATATGATATATGGGTAGTTACGTTAAATGATACAATGCTTTCATTTTTAAAATTGGTATCAAGCAGTCCCGATTTAATGGCAGTCTTGTACTATATAGATGCGAACGGAAATTTAGGTAACTCGTCTGGATGGGGAGTAAATGCAAATGGTTCTGCAAGCCCCGCTAATATTCCACCAGGTCAATATGCTATTGTAATCGGCTCTGCCTCTGGTACAGAAACCGGCACATACACTTTAATGTGGAATTGTTCCAATCCTTCAAAAAATGCTAAACGTTTACTTGCATGCAGTGATGATTTAACAAGAATTATGGTTTATTATAATGATACTGAGAACAAGACTGAAACAATTCTTACCAGTGGTGAAGATATTCTAACCAATCTGACCTGGCAAGAAAGCGAAACTTGGGTTACATCTTTAGGTTATTCTGCCAGAGATATGGTGATGAAATTAACCTCAGCCAAAGGTATTTATCTAGGTAGCTTATCTACGAGTGAACCATATTCCGTGCCAAATGCATTGTTTATAGAAGTTAACAGAGGCACTTGGCGATACTGTAACAGTTACTACGAAAATGATGCTGGCGCAGTGGTGCATAGAATCGATTGGTATGATCTTTCTGGTCAAAAGACTCCTCGGGAATTTGGTACCGGACCAGATGACTTTTCATATGGACCAAGTTACATTGTTATCGATTTGGATAAATTTGAAGTCGGAGAATTCGTAAGTCCGTTTAATTATCATTATTCAATAGGCGGGCGTACACACACGATATCAAATTGGACGCGGATTAACTGAAATATTTTTTGCGGCTTGCTTTTAAATCTTATCAAAACACCAACTGAATTATACAATATAATTTTGAAATTTCTCTGTTGTTGTTTTACATTGCAACAGAGAAATTTTGCTTCTCACCATCCCGCCCTGCCGTCGCTTTCCTGCCTCCATCAATAACCAGCCACGAACCATAATAGAAACTGTATCGTCCGCCCACATCGCAGGGCTCTCGGTAAACTTTTTCAATTTCGACTTGCACAACTACATGGTAATCTTTCCTCGTATAATAAGTTTATAGACAAATAAAACAGGCTATGGACTTATTCTTTTTTTGTATGTATGAATGAACGGTAATTCTTTGAGGGAATCCCCTCCCGCCTTTCTCATCCATACGGTTTATAGTTTCTAAATTTCATTTCATATCACTATAGATGAAGGATCATTCTTTTTATCAAATCAGGAGACTTCCCTCCAGGAGTGCTGGCAGATCCTTTCCCCATCCATATAAAATCGCTGCTTTTATACGAGGAAAGGAGGTTAGTGCCATGAAGCGCCGTAACTACAAGGGCCGTGAATTGCTACCGCTGGCGGTGAGCGATGCGGCCCGCGCCGGAGATGCCGATGCCGTAGAGCAGGTCTTACGATACTACGAGGGCTACATAAACAAGCTCTGCACCCGGACGGTCTACGACGAAAGCGGCTGTCCCCATGCCTGCCTGGATGAGTACATGAAAAGCCGTCTGGAAAACAAGCTCATCCGTGCCATTCTCGGCGTGAACTGATAAATCGGCCCAGCGGGAGAAACAGCTTACCCATTCCCTGTTTCTCCCGCCTGCGGGCCTTGTCCTGCGTTTTGGAAAGTCCAGCTAAGAAATGTCAATAGGTAAAATGAAAAATGTTAAAAAAGTTTTTTAAGGCAGTTGATGTAAAAAAGTGTAACTTTAATAAACCCACCTATGTGGAAATTTTAAAAATTCACGGAAGTTTGTTAAGTTGCGTTCTGTGCCTTGTCTGGATGTGTTTCCAGATATCGCTCACAGTGTTCCTCAGGAATGATGATCTCAAACGGTTTATTATCCCGGAGCATGGCAAAATGATGTTGCAGATTTTATGCATGACAGCCCCGACAGCCACGTTTTTCTTCTTATTTTTGCATTTGTCGGCATAGTAACTGTGGATAACCGGGTTTACTGGCGTTTTAGTTCCTTTATCCACATTGAGGTTATTGAGTGCCACCATATGCAGGATGCGTCTGGCAAGGCTCGAACCCAAATCGCTGAGGAAGAAACTCGCCTCCTTTGGAAAGAGACTGTCTGCTAAATATGGAGATGAATGATTTACTTTCTACCGGATATACCGTACTTTTTCGAGCAGCCTTCAGAAAATACTATGTCCTTCCTTGCTTTTGATTCGGATGTTCATGGCTATTATCACGGTACGAATACTATGATAGAATATCCGAAATTCTGGAGGCCATATATTTCACTGTAAAAAGCGATATCTTTAAAAATGTTCAAGGAGAAAAATATGACTAAATCAAAGAAATGGACCATTACCGGCGGATGTTTTTTGAGCTATTTTCTATTTGGCTTTATTGATAATATGAAAGGGCCTGTATTGCCGAATCTTTTATCTGATATGAACTTTAACTATTGGAATTATAATATTCAGTGAATATGCTGGATTCTTCATATCCACATTTCTGGCAGGACTGCTTGCAGATTTATTTGGGCAAAAATTTACCCTTATAATAGCAGGAATTTTTCTGATTGGGGGTGTAATTGGCTATGCGGCATCTGCGAATCTGATTTTACTTATTGGCTTCATCTTTTTTATTGGTTTAGGCGCAGGTTTTCTCGAACTGAGCGGAAGTAATATAATCTCTGGAATCCATAGAGAAGATAAAGCACGGTACCTAAATCTTTTAAATGCATTTTATGGCATTGGCTCCATTATTGTTCCAATCTTTGTCAGTATCTTTTTTCGTCCGGGAACTTCCTGGCGTACCGTATACAGATACAGCCTATTTGTCATAATACCGATTATCTTATACTTTGTCATTATGGAATTTCCGGAACAAAACACTTTCAAACGCCAGACGGGGAAAATGAATCCTGAAGAAATACTTCACTCTATTTTAAAAATTGATGTCCTGCTTATGTATTTTGTAATATTCTCATATGTCGCAACAGAAATAAGCATGGCGGCTTGGCTGGTGGAGTTTTTGCAAAAAGCTAAAAATATTTCTTCCACAGCCAGTTCCCTGTATCTTTCCATCTATTTTACTGGAATGACCGCTGGCAGACTATTAGGGAGTCTATTTGTAGATAGAATCGGATATCTAAAAAGTATACTAATTTTTTCAAGCATTGCTTTATTCTGTACTGTAATTGGAATATTTGGTCCCTCAGAAACAGTGATTATGCTGGTATTAACTGGGTTTTGTTTTTCGATCATTTTTCCAACATCAACATCAACATCAACAGCAATTGTTTCAGAAATTCCTTCGAAACACGCTCTAGTAATAGTACTCATGAAAAAAAGAATTTGCTAAATAACTTTCTTTAAAATATCTCTATATTCATTTAGAGATTAAATATGCCAGAATATAACAACATAACATGCTTTGCCGAAATCCAAATATAGCATTTACAATGCTCTTATATTGTGTTATACTCCATATAATAATTAGTCATACACTATACGAAAGGAAGTGATCTTTTGCAGACACTCTTTCCCAAAGAGGAGGAAATCATGTACGCTATCTGGGAGATCGGGCATCCATGCGGGTTGTCAGAAATTTTAAATACCTACCCCGATCTGAAAAGAAACACGGTAACCAAAGTGCTGACAATCCTGATGAACAAAGGATATCTGAAAGCTGACTCCATTGCCAAAACCAAAACCCGGACAGGCAAAGCATATGCGCCCTGCATCAGAAAACAAGATTATGACAGACAGAAAAAGGCCGTAAATGATATCGTGGAAAGTCCAAATGCAGAGACCGGGATTATGAAATACCTATCGGCTCTTGTGGATTCCAAAGACGCCGGCCAGGAACTGATTGAGCAGATGGAAAATATGATAGAGCAGTATAAGCGGGATAACGGGATGTGACATAGCGGCATAACGTAATTTTTTCCCACAGCTCATAGTGCAGTCTCACTATAATATGAAAGGAAGTGGTTATCATGATTTTTTCATGGTCATCTTTTTTCGCATCTGCTATAGCGATCAGCTTCTTATCAGTTATTTCCTGCTTTCTTCTGTACAGGAACCGAATCATATCACGTTTCGGAATTATCTGTCTGTACATATTCGCCATATTGGTTATTCTAAGGGGATGTCTGCCGTTTGAATTCAGCAATGTGTATGGAGTGTGCTTTACGAAAACATACTATTCTATTCGTATATTACCTGCACTGCGAGATTTTGTAATGGCTGATCTATTCTATATAGATAGAAAACCAATCACACTGCGGGAGATCCTGACAGTGGTATGGATTATTGGAGTTATTGTAAATATAGGAAAAATGCTTTATAGTTTTCTATCCTGTAGGAAGAAATTGGCATGTATGCCAAAGGCAGAATCGTCTGAAATACTAGCGGCTTTTGACAAGGCCTTTTCCCATGTCTTTCCTGGCAAATCTCCCCGTTGCACAGTTGTAAATTCGGATATGTTCGGAACTGCTGTTATCTGGGGCGTGAGAAATCCTGTGATTGTCCTTCCCAATGTAAAATACAGCGCAAGAGAATTGTATTGTGTGTTTCTCCATGAATTATTCCATTTAAAACACAGGGATAATCTCATAAAAATGCTCTGCTGTCTGTTGGCAGCGGTACACTGGTGGAATCCTTTAATTTCCCGCCTGCTCATATCCGCTGTGAATCAGGTACAGGAACTGCTGGCAGATTATCAGGTAGGCAGGTCATTGAACGTAAAAGAAATAATAGATTATTTAGAGTGCATCAAAAAAGCGGCCGCATATACAATTTCCGCTGGCACTGATCGAATGTCATTTCATGCATTAGGGAATGGAAACAGAAGGCCTTATATCCTGCAGCGGTTTCGATTAATTATGGAGCAAAAGGCTGCAGGATATACATTAAAAGGAATTATATTAGCGGGCTTGTGTTTTCTTATGTCGTTTTCTTTTGTTTTCGAACCCTATTACAATGATGTTTATGATGAAAACGGTAACGAAGTCTTTTTCTATCTTGAATCCAGCGATGACAATTACTATATCCAAAATGCTACCCAATACGATTTATATTTGAATGGCCGATATGTGTATACTGATGACATAATTATTGATGATTTTAAAGAATTGCCTGTATATGAAGGAGAGGAAAAATGAAAAAAATCTTTGGTATTTCAATTTCTATAATGATATCAGTCAATATCATTTCAACAACTGCTTTTGGTTTTGCAGTAAACGTATACGATGACAATACTGTTACTACCCAAAACATCTCTAGAAAAAATAAGATAGATTATCAATATAGAAATATTAATGGGATTCTCTATAAAAGGCTTTATGATTTAACGCGAATAAGCCCCTAAGCGACTGGGTACGTGCATGATATTTGAATATTTTAAAAACTATCACTCTTCAATTCGAAATATTGTAAAAACTCACCAAGCGTTTATTATTAACTGGACAGTCAAAAGTTCTCATAAAAAAAGATAGCATCCCAGACAGAAGTGTGTTATGGTTAAGTTGTCCAATCCAAAACCAACACACCGCCGGAATGCTATCCTGTCTATAAGCATAACATAGATTCCGGCAGATGGGAAGTGACTATGCTCAATTTTTATAGAAGATATCCTGTTATGTTTCCGCCCCTGCTTTTCCAGGAAAGCCGCTTTTGGCTGGTTTGTGACTATCCTAGCCGGTCTCATGGTCCGTTCCGATATGCTCGGTATCACTTCTGTGATCTGTGACCCTGCCCTTGACCCTGCACTCTACAGCAGCATGGGGCATTTCTTCCGTGCAGACTCCTGGGAACGGGAGGGCATCTTTATTGCATGGATCCAGGCCATCTCCAGCCGTGCGCCTTTAAAATGGATAGCTGGCCGGGCCGTCCTGGCCGGTGATGGGGTAAAGCGTGCCTCTGACGGGAGGTATATGCCCTGTACCAAGAAGATGGTACAGGAGTCGGAGAGTGCCTCCAAGCCTTCTTTTATCCACGGGTATCTCTGAGGCGCTGTCGGTGTATTGGCCGGGAATGCCTCCAAGGCCTTCTGCCTGCCGCTGTCCATCCAGATCCATGATGGGGACGGGGCCATCAGCGACTGGCTCGGGATCAAGTCCGTCTCCCATGTGGTGCAGATGCTCCGCGATGGCTTCCGTGCCGCGCGGTACATCGGGATGTCCCTTTTGTCCTGAACCGTTACTTCCTGACGAAACCCATGCTCATGGAGTGGGAGGCGTGCTCCGCACAGGCCCCGGGCCTGCTCCATGTCATCACACGGGCAAAGAAACTGTACGGCTTATGAAGAGCCTGGGCCGTATAAAGGGCGTGGCCGCCGCCCTGTCCACGGGTCTTCGGTCCATCTGTAGGATCTTTTTGTGGCGCACAGCCAGTCTTTCCAAAGTGCGCGGCTTCCGATCTACGGGGCCGTGAGGGATGTCCGTTTCCTTTCCAGGACATACCTGTGGGGACAGGGTCTGTACCAGCCCCTGCAGTTCGTCCTTGCAGAGTATGGACAGACACAGGCCCTCCTGGCATGTACGGACCTGTCCATGGCGGCGGGAGATATCATAGAGGCATACGCCTGCCGTTTTAAGATCAAGGCCATGTTCCGGGAGATGAAACAGCAGCCCGGGGGATTCTGTTACCATTTCTGGACACACGCGGTCCCCAGGCTGGACCTTACCGCAGGAAAGGCGGGGCCGACCTGCTCGCACAGGTAAAGGGCAGCCGCCAGCAGCAGCGTATCATCAAGACACTCAAAGCCACAGAAGGGCATGTCATGTTCAGCGGTATCGCTATGGGCATCATCCAGCTGCTGTGCCTGGAGTACAAGGATGATATCCGGGTATCGGACTTCCGGTATCTGCGCACACCATCCCGTAAGGTCATGTCGGAAGCCAGTATGATGGAGTATCTGAGACGGAATTTATTCCGTTTTATGGCCCAACAGGGCAATCTGACCATAACAAAAATAATTTCTGACAAGCAGGTCTCCCTTGAAACAGAGGATATTGACCGGCTTATTAGTTGAGAGAACTTCTAACTGTCCAGTTATATAAAAAAATGTTGAAAACATCCTGTATTTCGCATGGATGCAGAAAGGAAATACAATTTCTATGCACAAAAAACAAATTAAAAAAAGAGGGGTTTTGATTGCCTTTTTTATCATTTTTATTTTTTTATTATCATTCGCTTTTTTCCAACTATCTATCTATGAAAACAACAGCCAGAATGAAAAATCGCCTAATAAAACAGCAGTTTCTGAAAAGCAGCAGCTTTATGAAATAATCACAAACCCCAATTTGACAAACGAAGAAAAAGCTGAAAAAGCCGAAGAATTACTATATGCAGGAAATGCCCCTGCAAATCCTCCTGCGACTAAAGACAAATCTGAATTCGGAGGAGTAAATACAGGA
>Ga0137308_101073_pt1 | contig 31838 bp, 27 predicted proteins | sample Inofrocosms_June_FD_97181 | JGI IMG/M metagenome (GOLD analysis project Ga0137308, IMG submission 97181) | Mouse cecal microbial communities from Vienna, Austria - N-Acetylneuraminic and N-Acetylglucosamine D2O microcosms_June | ecosystem: Host-associated > Mammals > Digestive system > Large...
AGGGGCTTCTTTATATTAGCGTTTTCTGAATGCCTTTTCCTGCCGGGCATGAATCTTCAAATGCGCTCCTAGCCTTGCGGCTCTGAAATACAGGACAACCGAGAATCTTCCCATCAGCCAGCCCAAACAGTATCTTTTCAAAAGGAGGAGACGCTGGTATAAAATTTATAGCTAGAAAAGCGGAACTGGCAAAGGTAAACGCAGAATATAACTCCTCAAGGACAGTAATGTAATACTGATTCTGTCCGATTCTATGAATTGTTGGATACGGCCAGAGAAAATATAAGTCTGTTATTGATTAACGAGGATCATATCGTGAATGTGTGTATAGATAAGTCGTGACGTCATGTGTGATGTTAAAAAGCAGGAAAGGAGATAAGGATAGCGATGATATTAAGTGCAAGTCGAAGAACCGACATTCCGAACTATTATTCGGAATGGTTTTTCAATAGAATAAAAGGCGGATTTATTTACGTCAGAAATCCAATGAACATACATCAAGTAAGTAAAATTGATATAAATCCGGAGACGGTTGATTGTATTGTGTTTTGGACAAAGAATCCGGAACCAATGCTGAACAGATTGGAGGAACTGGCCCCATACCATTACTATTTTCAGTTTACGCTGACCGGATACGGAAAAGACGTGGAATGTCATGTCCCACATAAAAGAGAGAAAATGATTCCGATATTTCAGGAATTATCAAAGAAGACAGGGATGCAAAAGGTAATATGGAGATATGACCCTGTTATTTTTACAAAGAAGTATACTCCCGAGTACCATTTAAACGCATTTGAACAAATTGCAGCTTCTCTGAGAGGATATACCGAGAAATGCGTTATCAGCTTTGTTGATTTGTATGCAAAGAATAAGAGAAACATGAAGCTGCTTGATTGGTATGAGACAGGTGAAGAAGAATTGCAGGAATTTGCAAAAAAAGTAAGTGAGATCGCAAAGAAAAACGGAATGTCGATTGGAAGCTGTGCAGAGAAGATGGATTTGGAAGAGTACGGCATCGAGCACAATTGCTGTATTGATAAAACTTTCATAGAAAGCATTATCGGGTGCAGGCTGAAAGCGGGCAAAGACAAAAACCAGCGTGAAGAGTGCGGATGCTTGGAAAGTGTGGATATCGGCACATATAATACCTGTAAAAACGGGTGCAAATATTGTTACGCCAATTACAGTGAAGAGAGTGTTGTGAAGAATTGTAGTAAATACGATCCGGAGTCTCCTATATTATGTGGAGCAATTGACGCAAGCGACAAGATAACGGAGAGAAAAGTAAAATCTTTGAAAGATTATCAAATAAGCTTTGATTGACTGACAGAAAGACGGGCAGCAGACACATCCCCTTGTCCTCCGGGTTATCCGGTTTCATGATCAATGAACCGGAAAGCTGGTCTGATTGTCAAGCGTTCAGCGGTCCTCAAATTATTTTCACTGAAGTTCAACGTTGTGCGGTGTGCCGGCGGATATCCGGATCACCATGGCAGAAAGAAGGAGGCGGCGGGCATATGGCGGTAGGTATAAGGAAAAAGTAAGAAGAGACAGGGAAAGTAAGATAAGAAAATAAAAGATAAGAAAAGACAAGAAAAGACAAGAAAAGACAAGAAAAGACAAGAAAAGATAAGAAAAGATAAAGAGATATAAGATAGGAAACTTTTTATGGGAAGAAAAATTGCTTTTTTTGATATAGACGGAACGCTCACATCGGAGATAGACGGATCCGTGCCGGAGAGTGCGGCGGCAGGAATCCGGAGAGCCAGAGAAAAAGGACACCTCATGTTCATTAATACAGGGCGCTGTTTTCAAAATGTGGAGCCCAGATTCCGTCAGGTAGGGTTCGACGGTTATGTGTGCGGCTGCGGGCTGAATATTTATTGTGGGGGACAGGAGCTGTTATATGTACCCATGTCCCGTCCGGTGAAGGAAGAGATGCTGGCTCAGGCAAGGCTGACGGGAATCGAAATCTTATTTGAATCACGGATGGGAGTGGCATATGATTTGTCCAGACCCTTACGGAGCGAGAAGGCGGTCAGGCTCTATCAATCCTTTGTGGAAAGAGGGTATGATTTGAGCATCCAGCCGGAACAGCCCGATTTTGTGGCCGATAAATTTGTAATATGGTTTCAGGAGCCGGAGCAGCTGGAGGCATTTAGAAAAGCCAGTGACCGTTACTTTGCATGTATTGACAGAGGAGGCTGTTTCCGGGAGTTCGTGCCCCACGGATATTCCAAAGCTACCGGACTGCAATTTGTGTTGGACCATTACGGAATGTCTTTGGAGGATGCCTATGGGTTTGGAGACAGCAACAATGATTTGGCCATGCTGCAATACCTAAAGCACAGCGTGGTCATGGGAAACACGGAATCCAAGGAGCTTCTGGACTGTGCTTCCTTTGTGACCAAAGCTGCCGGCAGCGGGGGGCTTTATTATGCGCTGGAGCAGCTGGATTTTTTTTAGTGAGATGCTCCCTTGGCGGTAAGTCTTATTATTCGTGGAAATCTCCGGCTGCCGGTATATTACAGTACCACATTATTTCGGAAGTCCGTAGGGGATTCTCCAAAGGTGCGCTTAAAAGCCTTGGAGAAGGCATACTGATCCGCATATCCTATCATTCCGGCAATCTCGCTCATTTTCTTATCGGTATTTCTGATTAATTCCGCTGCTTTCCGCATACGCAGCTGATTAATGTACTGTCCGGGAGAAAGCCCCACCGTGTTTTTAAAGTTGCTGATAAAGCGTTTTTCACTCAAATTTGCAAGAGATGCAAGCTGGCTCACGGAAGGGTTGGACAGATAGTTGGCTCCGATATAGTCGATTGCCAGACGGATGGCCGGCGTTCCCAGAGCTCTGATGTGCCGGGAAAAATGCTGTGCATCCGGACTTTGTAAGCCTTCTATTATCTGGCAGAGATATTGTAAAAAATCGGAATACATTTTCAGGGAAAGCCGTCCCGAAGCGGATAGGCTGCGGAATTGTGACTGGAAACGAAGGGACTTCTGCCGTATGTTTTCGCCCGAAAGAATTCCTTCCACATTACTGTCTTCAAAAAGATCAAGACCATTTCCCATTTCCAATGTAAAAAATATAAAGATAAACTGGCAGCCCTCAAGATCCGTACATGCGCGGTAGCGGCAGCCCGGATAGAACAGTACGGCGTCTCCTTTGCGGGCAAAAAAGTCTCTGCCCTCTGCGGTAATTTTGACGGTGCCGCTGACGATGCTCCAGAGAGTGTAATGTTCCTTTGTCTTTTCTTCAAACCAATGACTGTCATGCCGGATCCAATGTCCGTGGAGGATACGCACTGACAGGGTGGAGGTAATATTTTCCAGACGATTCATAGTGATGCCGATACCTTTCCCGAGGAGCCATCCCTTGCAAGGAAAGCCTCAAATAAGTGGATTAAAAGTTTTCGTTTCATTTTTCTGCAATACCGCCATAAACAAGTCTTCCAGAAAAAAAGCGCCGCGCTTGCAAATCTCGGAGTGTAAAGTGCCGCGCTTGCAAATCTCGGAGTGTAAAGTGCCGCGCTTGCAAATCTCGGAGTGTAAAGTGCCGTTCTTGCATATCTTAAGGTGCAAAGTTTAGGCCGTGTGTTCCAAAGAAGGGAGGCGGATTTCACCGGTATAATTCGTCTTTGTGCAGAGACGGATACAGAAGAAAAAACGCTTTTAAAGGCAGTATAACACATTTGAAGAAGATTGTTAAGAATACTGATACTTTTTGACAAATAAGCGACTGCCGGAGACATTGTTTTTTCCGTGGATTTGAACTACATTATTTGTAAAAGATGCGCGGGCAGTAAAACTCCGGCTTTGCAGTGGCATCGTCTGAAAGTTATAACCATGGGATGGTGCGAAACAGACAGTCCAAACATTCATTTTCCGGCAGGCCGGAGTGCCGGCATGTAAACGGAAGGATATTACGCTGGAAAACATCAACCTGAAAGCTCCGGATGCCTTTGAATGCAGCAATACCGAAACTATAAACATAAAAACGTAACTATAATAAATGAGTGATAATTCCTTCCCAAAACGTGGGGAAGAAGAGCAGAAACGGAACCGGCCGTCAGTCTCGAAACGGAGTTTTCCGGAAGAAGTGCGAGGCAGAACCGGAATAGGAGGAAAAGCTATGATTAGATTGTTTGAGCAGCATCGTATCAGGAAAGTCAGGGAATTGGACGGCATGTGGGATTTTACCATGGAAGGCTTTTCCAAAGGGTATAGGATGCCCGTACCCGGCTGCTGGGAGCAGCATCCCGATTTCCCGGCCCACAGAGGAAAGGGCTGTTACAGCAGAGAAGTGACCGTGGAACAGGACGGAAATGTACGGCTGGAGTTTAAAGGGGTCAGCCATACGGCGGATGTTTTTTGGGACGGCCGTCAGGTTGCCCATCACTACAACGCCTTTACACCCTTTTCCACGGTGATTCAAAATGTGGAAAAAGGAGTCCACCATATTCAGGTGTATGTGGACAACACCTTTGGGGAGCACTCGGCACTGCATATTCCCAACGACTACTACACTTATGGGGGAATCACCAGACCGGTGGCGCTGGAAAGCCTGCCGGATGTGTACATCAAAGAAATGCATTTTACACCTGTTTGCACAGACGGTATCTGGAACGCCAAGGTGGAGGTGGCGCTCTGCAATCTGTCGGCTCGTACCGCGGAGGCAGTCTTGGACGGCAGCTTGACGGCTTGGCGCGGCAATGTTGCCGGTCAGGAAAGTGCGGCGGATCAAAGGAAAAGAGAAGAGCCGGACGGATATACCATGCATGGGGCTGCAAAGATACCTGCTGGAGAAGAACGTACCATACTTTTGGAAGTTTCCTGCCCCGGTGTGCGGCCTTGGTCTCATCAGACGCCTGATTTGTATTTCTTACAGACAATTCTTTCCGTGGATGGACGGCAAAAAGATGATTTGATAGACAGAGTGGGCTTCCGTACCGTTGAAGCGGAAGGGACAAAACTGCTGCTGAACGGGCAGCCCATCTATCTGAAAGGCTTTAACCGTCACGAAGATTATGCCGTGGAAGGATGCGCGATCTCCTTGCAGCACATGGTACAGGATATGGATCTGATGCAGGATATGAATGTGAATGCCTTGCGAACCTGCCATTATCCCAATGACGAACGCTTTCTGGATCTCTGTGACGAGCGGGGCATCATGGTCTGGGAGGAAAACCACGCAAGGGGTCTGAATTTGGAAAAAATGCAGAATCCAAACTTTGAAAAACAATGTGAGGATTGTATCAGGGAGATGATCCAAAACCATTATAACCATCCCTCCATTGTAATCTGGGGGATTTTAAACGAATGTGCTTCCGAGCAGCCGGAAGCAAGAGAAATGTATAGAAAGCAATACGAGCAGATAAAGGGGCTGGATACCACCAGACCTGCTACTTCCGCCACCTGTCGTCATTTTACGGACATTTGTCTGGACTTGCCCGATGTGGTCTCCTTTAATATGTATTCCGGATGGTACAAAAACTGTCCCATCGGGGAAAGGAATAATCAGGAAATTGAATGGATACGCCGATCCGGCGGCGAAGGAAAGCCGATTATTGTCAGTGAGCTGGGAGCTGCGGCTATTTACGGTTATCGGGATCGTTCCCGGTGTAAGTGGAGCGAGGAACGTCAGGCAGATCTGATCCGGGAAAGCTTGGAAGTCTATATGAATGACGAAAATATAACGGGTGTGTTCATCTGGCAGTTTGCGGACTGCCGTGTGACGGAGGAAGGAGAGTGGTTTGCTTCCCGCGCACGCTGCCATAACAACAAAGGCATAGTGGATGAATACCGCAGACCCAAGGAGGCCTATGATGTGGTCAAAGAGATTTTTGCAAAGTATGGAAGGTTTTGAACGGATAAAGTGTCTTATCCTCAATTAGTAGGAGCAATACAGCTTTCTGGCAGGCGGCTGGCTCCATTCCCGGAGCAGCGGCATTCCAAAATACCGTATCAATTTCAGGGTTGCTTAATGCAATCTCTATTCCCTGCGATTCATAAAGATAAGGCGTAAACATTGTATTGGGTATCTCTATCTGAAATAAGTGTCTTTTCTCAGGGGCAAATCTCCCGAGTTCCCGGTTGAGCTCATTTGCTTTGGCTTGCACCTGCTCTGCCGACAAATGATACTTATTTCTTGCAGCATACTGTAAAACAGCTTCTGTTCCCTTTACCCCATCAAACTTCTGTTCTGCAATAAGCGTCTGACCATAATCAAACAATACCATTTTGGGTATTTTCATGTAATTTACCTCCACATATAAAATATCCTTCTTGTATCAGTAATTCTAATGCAAGCGCCAGCCCGCACTGATAAATATGCAGTTATTATTTTCTGTTTCGATAAAAGGCGATCCGGCAAGGGCAAATACTAATGGAATAATGGCATACCCTACGCCGGTAAAAGTTAAGATAATAATATCCGCAATGCACGGAAAATTTTCCCTGATTATCTGCTGCGGGATGCGTTGGAGGATAATGAGGTCAGTAAAATACTGTTTATGATTTCCTCTGTCCGGCAGCTTCAAGTCCGGAATATAGTAGCCGCCGGCCTTTTTGTCTGCAGATAAAATTATGCCTAACTCTATTGGAACCAATATAACGGTTCCCAAAACACATTTTTCATACTTTCTGTTTACTTGAACAGGGCAGCGATAAGCCGCCGTTTGACTGTTGCCGAATTTCTAAGACGTACACGGGAAATGTCTATAAGGACATGGCAATTCATTTTGCATTGTGCTATAATTTTTTATAGTAAATAAGTAAACAAATGGGGAAAGGAATCATGAAATGCAGAGATTCAAGGGGATTGCGCCTTATATTACGGCAATTTGTATTTGCATATTCGTATCATTTCCGGCGGTGGCCCAAAGTGTTGTATTAGACGAGGCATATTCGGCAGTGCTTGTACGCGGAAATATCCCCGACATTATACGCGGGGCGGCCATAGACGTCCACCCGCCTTTGTATTACCTGATTCTCAAGGTATCTCAGTTTTTCGGAGGAGAATCCTTACTGAAATACAGGCTGGTGACGGCAGGCGGGACTTATTTGAATCTGCTTTTGCTGGGGGCAACACTGATCAGAAAGCGTTGGGGCTGCAGAGTATCAATCCTGTATATTTTATGGTTTGGCCTGACTTATTCAACGCTTGAAAAAACAACTTTTTTGAGAATGTATTCTTGGGGAGCTTTTTTTGTCACGGGTGCGGCGATATTCCTTTTTTTATATTATGAAAATGGTAAGAAAAGAGATATACTCCTTGGGGCGGTAATGACATTGGCGGCAATGTATACTCACTACTATGCGGTAATTTCCGTTTTCTTAATGTGGGTCATATTGCTTCTTGCCGTTTTCCTTAAAAAAAGGGAAAATACTAAAATAGTATTGCTGGGTGGAGTATTGGTTACAATCGGATATCTGCCATGGCTGAAAACAATGCTCGCGCAAAGCATGAAGGTGGCGGACAATTACTGGATTGCAAGCTTTTCTTGGAGCCGGTGGGGGGCGGTTCCCGCAGCATTGACGGAGTCTTCGGACGCTCCTTTGACCGGCATAGGCGCGGCATTGTATGGCTTACTGATTATGCTGTTTCTTTTCGGTTTTTTAAGAAAAAAGTGGGAGGCGCTTTTGTGCGTGGCGGTATTTTTTGGCACCATGCTTGCGGGTGCATTATTCTCGGTGCTTGTCACTCCCATATGGACATCCCGGTACATGTATGTCGGCTGGGGGCTGATAGCTCTGTTTGTGGCTGTCACTGCCGGAACGGTAACAGGCTCCTTCTCAAATATTTCACAGGGACTGCTGGTCTTTCTATTGGCGATGGTGGGGGCAGTGTCTGCTAAAGTCATGCTGGCGGATGAGACTATGAACAGTGACGCGGCGGCATGGGTTGATTTTTTGGCGGAAAATGTTGATGAAACTGCCCGTCTGATCATAGACAATCCCAGCGAGCATGATGCGGTTTTCAAATATTATTTGCCTAATGCGGTTTTTGTGTTTACGGAGAAGCTGCTTACACAGGATATCGAAGACGGTTTAGAGACTTTTTTGACGGAGAACAAGGGAAGCCAAATATGGTATGTGATTGATTACAGACAACAAAGAATAGGGACGGATAAAATAGGAGCCTGCTTAGAAGAGCTTGGTTATACTATGGAAACGGTGGATTCTTTTATCATTAAATATAAATCGCTGGAGGTATTTAAAGTGGAGGAGAAGGGGAATGAACAATATTAAGACAGGCTTGCTGCTGATGATAGGAGCCGCTTTTTTCGGTATGATATTCACTGCCGTTTTATATGGTTTCTTTCCTCAATATTTATGTTACGCGGTTTATGATGTCAGTGAAGGCGGCTTTTATCAAAGAGAAGAATTGGAGTTGGCTCCGGGCACTTGGGTGACGGAATATTTTGTCCCCCAAAATAAATACCTGACCGGAGTGAGTATAGGTGTTGTGAGGGAAGAAAATCAAAATGTGCTGGTGGGGCGGCTGTCGGACAGCGGAGGGGAGATTTTGGAGGAGCGACGGTTTGCTTTGACGGAGGTGGATTATGAATTCCCTTTTCAAAGATGGGTAAAGCCCGGAGAGCAGTATCGGCTGGATATTTTATTTCCGGAAGAAAACCAAAGTTCGGTGACGATTATAGCCGGGGAGGAGAACATGGGAGCCGTGGAACATATCAGCTCATATATCGGGGAGCTTCCTCTGGAAAATGCGCTGGGCATCAGTTATGTATACGGAACATACAGCAGGAAGCTGCTGGTATTCTGGTTCCTTGTTTTCTTTCTGGGAGGACTTATGGCGGGGGAAACGATTCTGCACGCATTGTCCCGGAAGACATGCCGGAAAACCGAATAAGAGCTTAAAGCGCGTGCAAATGTCTCGCAAAATCACATAGAGACGCGATTTTGGCTTTGCGGGAGGGGCTGTATGAACTGTTACCGGTTGTTACAAAAAGTGTTACATAAAGTAACCAAACTTGTTCTTTAATTCGTTGACAAATATTTACAGTAGGGAGTATGATAAAAGTATTAGTATATCATATTGAAGATTATGAGGTGATAGTATGGAAACGAGGCAAAAGGGGTTGCAAAAAAATGTACTTATTGCGATAGCGGCAGCTGCAGCAGTAGTGATAGCGGCGCTGGTGCTGGTGTTTGTACTTAGGGGAAAGGAAGAAACATACCGCTCGATCAAGATTATAGACTTGTACGGCGGCGTTACAATCGAGAGGGAGGGAGTGGGCACTTTGACCGCCTCCTCCAATATGAATCTGATTTCGGGGGACGCCGTGAAGACGGATCAGGACGCATATGCCGTGCTTCAGCTGGATTCGGATAAATACGTAATGCTTGCTGAGGCCGGAAGCATGACGGTTACGGCGGATGGGGATGAGACCAACAGCAGAACGGCGATCCGGCTGGATGCAGGAAGTGTCTTGAACGAGATTCAAAATCCGCTGTCAAACGGCTCTTCCTATGATATTGTGACGCCCAGCGCAACCATGTCTGTCCGCGGCACCGTTTTTGAGGTGCGCAAGAGCCAGACCGATGCCGAAGGCAGCATTGAAGTATTGGTTTATGACGGAAAGGTAGCCGTGGGCTTGGAGGGCAAGGAGCCTGCCCTTTACGAAGCGGGAGAATATACACAGTTTACGGCGGATCAGAATCCGCAGTTTATAATTGAGAGAACTGAAATTACAGAGGAAAACTTGAATCCGCAGTTTATGGAGCGGCTGGAGCAGATTCATTCGGAGAGCAGAGAATTGAATCTGGGTACGGCACAGCTGGCTTCGGCACAGACCCAGAGCGGTGCGGAAACGTCCGGACAGACTGCGTCGCCCGAACCTACTGCGGCACCCGAACAGACTGTTGCGCCTACACAGGCTCCGGCGCCGGAGCAGACCGTGGCTCCTTCGGGAACCACAGCGCCTGAATTTAATGTCCCTGTGGCGACGCCGGCGAGAACGCCTAAGCCTCAGACAGGCAGCGGGGCTTCCAATGTGACCGCTCCCAGTGCACCCGTACCTGCAAATCCGACCGTGGATACGGAAGGACAGGATCAGGACGATGAAGAAGACAGTCAAGACGAGACAGACTCTGATAATTCCGGTAACACACAGCTGCCTGATCAGGATATCGGAGACGACAACAATACGGGAGACGACGGAAATACGGGAGACGACGGAAACACCGGGGATGACGGAAATACGGGAGACGACGGAAACACCGGAGACGACGGAAATACCGGAGACGACGGAAATACCGGGAATAAACCGTGGGATAATATATGGAATTCTATAGACAGCTGCAACGTATGGCAGGCATATACGGCAGAAGATTATCAGCAGGCGGTTTCCGAAAATCTTGCGTCCGGAACTGCGTGCAAGGTGATCTACTATATTCCTTATATAGCAGAGGCGGAGGACAAAGGTGAAAACCGCTATACTACATTGCAAAACGATGCTCCTGATATTTATCGGATTGAGGAAACATCTGTGGGAAGCCTTCTGCCCGAACCCGAAACACCTGTGGGAAAGGTAGATCATCAGGAAAGTCATTCTTTGGAATTTGTAGGATGGTGTCTGGAGGACGGCACTATGTGGCACTTTGACGTGGACACCGTGAAGGCAAATATGTGCCTCTATCCTGTGTGGGTGGACAGTCAGGGAGAGTATTACTATCCTGTAATCTGCCGCTCAAAAGAAGTATGGTGCTATTATTGTAACAGTGTGAAAGAAGGAAGCCATTTGGAAGGGCTGATTCTTTCCGATACATGGGACGCGGTTTTCCAAGGCTGGGAGACTGTAAACAGAGGTAACGCCGTTTGGGATGTCCACACAGATGTAGTGGAAGGCATTGTTGAGTCGCTTAAGGCGTCTTGGAGTAAGTAATATATGAAACCGGTCGTAAAACACCAATTGAAAAAACCGCTGGCAGTCTGCATTGCAGTACTGCTGGCGGGCTTTATCACATTTCTGTCACCCTTTCTTAAGATGCAATATTGGTTTGCAGACAGCATGTTCATAAGAGAGCAGGCTGTGGATAACCGTATCAAAATCATCGGTATTGATGAGACTTCCTTACAGGAAATGGGGCCCTTTGCAGATTGGTCCAGACAGCAGGCGGCGGATCTGCTGCAATTCTTTGATCCGGAGTATGCCCCTGCGGTAATTGCTTTTGATATCAATTACTTCGGAGAGCGCGATCCGGCAGGAGATCAGGCGCTGGTGGAAGCCGTATCCCGATTTGACTATGTGGTTATGGCGTCTTATCTGGTGTATGATAAGAGGCTGGAGCAGACGGATGCGGACGGCCTGAAAATGAATACTTTATACATAAGGGAAATCGAAAAACCTTTTGCGGCGCTTCGGGATGTCAGCAGACAAGGTTTTACAAATGTTATTCAGGATCAGGACAATTATGTCCGCCGCTCTTTACTGACGGGATCCTCCGAAGGAGAGACAGAGTATAACTTTGCCTATGAAACATATCGTTGCTATATGGAATCACAAGGCCGGGAACCTGTGGAACCGCAGCTGGGCAGCAATGGCAGTTACGGTTTTGATTATACTGCGGAACCGGGGATGTATGAGATTTATTCCTATGCGGATTTGGTAGCAGGCAGATGTGACCCCAAGGTATTTAAGGGAAGTATCGTATTGGTAGGGGCGTATTCGGCAGCTATGATGGATCAGTATATGGTGCCGGCTGCCAGAAGTACGGTTATGAACGGAGTGGAAGTACAGGCAAATCATGTGAACGCTCTGATAGACGGGAGAACTTTTACGGAGCTTTCGCTATGGAGCAGTATGCTGATTAACGTTCTGGCTACTTTGGCATGTGTGCTGCTTTTGCTGTACGGAAAATTCGGCGTCGGTGTGACAGGCTGTGTGGCAGTGCTTCTTGCCGCTCCCGTAATATCCCGGATTTTGTATCAGCAAGGCATATATTGGAGATGCTTTCTGCTTTTGCTGACAACGATTGTGCTGCTGGCATTAAAAATTCTCACGGGATATGCTTCGGAACGGATCAGAAAGCATCAGATTTTGAGTGTATTTAGGACATACATGGCGCCCCAAGTGGTAGACGAATTGAGCAAGCAGAACAATTACCGCATTGAGCTCGGCGGAAGAAGCCGTGATATTGCAGTATTATTTGTGGACATTAGAGGATTTACTTCACTTTCAGAGGGATTGTCACCCGAGGAAGTAGTGGATATCTTAAATCTCTATCTGGGAAATGTGACCAATGCAATATTTAAAAACGGCGGAACTCTGGATAAGTTTATCGGCGATGCGGTTATGGCAATCTATAATGCGCCTCTGGATGTTGAGGATTATTGCGAAAAAGCCGTACAGACGGCATATGATATCATAGAATCCATGAACAGAGTGAATCAGGAACTCAGGGAAAGCCACGGACGGGAAATTGCCTGCGGGGTAGGTGTTCATTGTGGAAAAGCCGTGGTGGGAAACATCGGATGCCAATACCGGATGGATTACACGGCAATCGGGGATACCGTCAATATCGCCGAGAGACTGGAAAGTCTGGCAAAGGGCGGTGAAATATTAATCAGCGGTGAAGTATACGGCAGGGTGAAAGAACGTTATCATGCGGAGCCTATAGGCGAGCAAAGCCTGAAAGGACGGCAGGATAAAGTAGCAGTCTATGTTTGTGCCGCTGAAGCGGGCAGGGAGGTATGACATGGAACAGGGACAAGCAGAAAAGATACTTGAAATGGGAATACAGATTACATCGGAGCGAAACTATGACGAGCTTTTGGCAAAGATTATAGATTGCGCCATGGAAACTACAAATTGTGACGGGGGAACTCTGTACTTATATGAACAGGAACAATTGCAGTTCTGTATAATGAAGACGAAGTCTCTGGGAATTAACCAAAAAGGAAAAGCCACGAAGTCTTATCCGCCCGTGCCTATGAATGAGAAGAATGTTTGCGCATATGCGGCGCTTCACAGGAAGCTTTTAAATATTGAGGATGCCTATAATTGTCAGGAGTTTGATTTCAGCGGCCCCAGAGAATATGACAAGCTGACGGGATACAGAACCAAATCTATGATGGTTTTCCCCTTGGTGAACCATGAAGAAGCCTTAGTGGGTGTAGTGCAGCTGATCAATGCTTTAGACGGGCAGGGTGAAGTGGTGCCTTTTAAAGCGGAATATGAGAAAGTACTGCAATCTCTCGGCTCACAGGCAGCGGTAGCGGTATCCAACATGCGGTTTGTTCAGGAGATCGAGCAGCTGATGATTTCCATTACTCAGGTATTTACGGATGCTATCGACACTCGGATTCCATATAATTTTTACCATTCCAGAAATGTTTATCTGTATGTCCAGCTGCTTGTGGATTATATTAACGAACAGCATGAGAAAGGATTGGGAGAGAAGTATTTTGAGCCTTCCGTAAAGTCTGAGCTGCTGATGGCGGCATTGATGCATGATATCGGCAAGCTTGTCATTCCCAACGAGGTCATTGACAAGACCACCAGATTGGGGAATAAACTCCCTCTGGTGTTGGAGCATTTTGATCATTTATCCGCCCTTTATCATATTGATTTTTTGGAGGGCCGGATCACCAAAGACGAATGGATTACAATAAAAAATGAACTTTTGGATGCCAGAGTCAGAGTGGAAGAGCTGAACCGTAAGCCGAAACTGTCTCAAGAAGATGTTGAGTATGTGGAAAATCTGGCATGTAAGAATTACACCAATACCAGCGGAACACAGATCGGATTTCTGAGCTTATATGAGGCGGAATGTCTGGAGGTTCAGACCGGAAACCTGACAAGGGCGGAGAGAGATATTATCCGTTCTCATGTGAAATATACTGAGAAATACTTAAAGAAAATGAATTTCGGAATGAGATACCCCCATTTGATTCAATGGGCGGGCGCGCACCATGAAATGCTGGATGGCAGCGGTTATCCGAGAGGGCTGCGGGGAGACGAGATTCCGTATGAGGCTCGGATACTGACCATTATAGATGTGTTCGAAGCGCTGACAAGTTCCGACCGGCCCTACAAGAAAGCCATGGAAGAGAGTAAGGCATTGGAGGTGCTCAACGGCATGGCAGAGGAAGGGAAGCTGGACAAGGAAATTTTAAGGTTGTTCAAAGAGGCATTGGAGCAGAAGGAGGATAAGCTGCAGCTTTTTCACCAGATAAACGAATAAGATTTTGGAGTATTTGTGCGGAAAAAGCAGGCGAGTAAGATAGATATGTTTGAAATTATTCCTTCATTGGGGCATATAGAAGAATATATGGCGTTGGCCCGGCAGTATGGGCTGGCATTCGAGTACAATGATTTTTTTGCGCCGGAATTATTGGATGACAGCCATGCGCTAAAGGAACGTATCAGGACATACAAAAGTTTGGGGCGTCCTGAGAGAGTGGATACACTGCATGGGGTTTTCTACGATATTTTACCCTTTAGTTATGACAGCGGTATACGGGAACATAGTATTTACAGAATGCAGCAGTCCATGGAGATAGCGGAAGAATTGGGCTGTAGGGGAGTTGTATTTCATACGAATTTTTCTCCCGATTTTCTAAATAATGAAAAGTACAGGCACAATTGGCTGGAATGCATGAGGAAAGTAATCATGCGGCTGCTCTCTTCCGGCAGCTGTGATATCTATCTGGAAAATATGTTTGACCAGTCTCCTGATGAATTGGCAGAAATATCCGCATCATTGCAGGAGGAAAGCAGATTTGGTGTCTGTCTGGATATTGCTCATATGCGTCTGGTCACGGATCAGCCGAGGGAGTGGTTTCGGGCATTGGCTCCATATATCAAACATTTTCATATGAATGATACACATTTAAAGTATGATGAACATCTTGCAATGGGGCAGGGGAGCATTGATTGGAAAGAGATAGAAATGCTGCTGGAGGAATTCCTGCTGAAGGACAAGAGCAGGCTTATTGAGGTAAGCGGGCTGGATAAGATTCGGGAAAGTCTCCAATACTGTCAAGAGACAGGAATCATAAGATAGTGACAGTCATGAAGAGGAAAAGAGAGTATGAAGTGCACAGGTGGGATTGAAGCAAAACAGTTTTAAGAGGAAAAGAGAGTATGAAGTGCACAGGCGGGATTGAAGCAAAATAGTTTTAAAAGGAAAAGCGGTTTTGAAGTGTATAGCCGGATGGAAACATAATAGTCAAAATAGAATAGTCTCCGAACGGAAATGGTATTGAAGAGAAGAGGCGGAACTGGAATGGGCAGCATATGGATATTCAAAATGTATTGAATCAGGTAGATAGTTTCTTTGAGGAAAATAAGGGAGAAGAAGCAGAAAGGTTGATGCGGGACTCCGTAGTGCAGGCGGTTCAGGAGCAGGATGATAACAGCCTTCTGCAGCTGCTCAACGAGTTAATCGGTTATTACCGTGAGGCGGGGCAGGCAGAAAATTCATTTCAGATGGCCGAGCAGGCCATTGCACAGGCAAAGAGAATGGGGCTGGAAGGTACTGTGCCCTACGCTACCACGCTCTTAAATGCAGCAAATGCTTACAGGGCCGGGGGCAGGCTTCAGGAATCGCTGGAAATCTATCAAGAGGTTCAGGAAATCTATAACAGACAGTTGTCGGAGGATCATTTGTTCGTGGCAGGCCTACAGAACAATATGAGTCTCTTGTTTCAGGAAATGCGTGAATATGGCAAAGCAAAGGAATGTCTGTTGAAGGCATTGGAAATTGTGAAAGCAAAAGAAGCGCTCTATGAAATCGGCGTGACCTATGCCAATCTGGCTTCCACCTGTGTACAGTTAGGGGAGCTGGAGGAGGCGGAGAGTTGCGCTGTTTTATCAATGGATACTTTTCGGAAGGCAGGTGTTATGGACAGTCATTACGGTGCGGCACTGGCGGCAATGGGGGCTTGCCATTATAAAAAAGAGGAATATGAGAGAGCCGGAGATTATTATCGGCAGGCTATGGAGCTGGTGGAAAAGGGAGTGGGCAGAAACGGAGCGTATTACAGGCTGAAAGAGCATGTAGAAGCTTGTGAAAAGGCCGCTGGGAAAGGACTTGCCATTGCCCGGGAATATTATGAGACATACGGTGAGCCCATGCTTCGGGAAAAGTTTCCGCAGTATCTGGACAAGATTGCCGTAGGACTGGCAGGCAGAGGTTCGGATTGCTTCGGTTATGATGATGTGTTTTCCAGAGATCATGACTGGGGCCCGGAGTTCTGCATTTGGATAACGGAAGAGACCTATGAGCAGATCGGGAAACAGCTGGAGGAAGCATGGCAGGGGCTGCCGAAAGAGTTTAAGGGATACAGATGCGCCCGCCATGTAAACGACAGGAATCGGCGCGGAGTGCTTGTGATTTCCGATTTTTACCGGGAGCTGACGGGAGCAGCGCGCTATGAAGAAATCAATTGGAAGACGACTGCCGACAGTTCTCTGGCGGCCGCGGTAAACGGAGAGGTATTCCGTGATCCGGAAGGGAAGTTCACTGCTTTTCGGGAAAAGTTGAAGCAAGGATATCCCGAGAATATTCAGCTCTTAAAGATTGCGGAGAACGGAGCAAAGTTCGCGCAGGCTGCACAATATAATTATGGCCGCATGAAGCGGCGTGGGGATGACTTGACGGCCCGGATGATGATGTGGGAAGGTATTTGCTATGCCATGAAGCTCCAGCACTTTATTGAAAACCGTTATCCGTTACACAATAAATGGCTGCGCAGAAGTCTGGAAGAATCGGAGGCGGGAAGAGAATTATCTCTATTATTACAGCAGGTGATTCAGGAAGCGGATCATTTCCGAAAAGCAGGAACCTTGCATTCCGTGAACGGCTTTCAGGATGCAGCAGCCGCACAGGAAACAGGAAATCCTCAAGAGGCAATAGAGAGAGTGGGGGCTTTCTTTGCCATGGAAATGTACGGAATGGATATCATCAGTGATATTGAACCTTATCTGGACGCTCACAGTGAGGAGTTGGTGTACAAGGCTTCTCTGGCGCTGAAATCGAATCAGGAGCTGGTGGAAGACATTGCAAAGCTGGAGTTTGAAGCATTTGATAAAGTTCACAATGAGGGAGGGCGTGCCAGCTGCCAGAACGACTGGTTTACCTTCTCCATTATGAGAAAGAGCCAGTATCAGACATGGAACAGAACTATGCTGATGCAGTATTTATATGATTTTCACAGAGAGTATAACCGGGGGCATAATCTCATTGAAGAAAAATACGGCCGCATGATGGAGAGTACGGCTCCTGAGAAATATGCGGAGATAAAAAGCCATTTTCCCGAGCTGACCGAAGAAAAGCAGAAGATTATCGAGCAGATCTGCGGTATGCAGGTGGGCTGGATGGAAGAGTTTGCGGCGGAATATCCGGCGCTGGCAGATAATGCCCGCAGCATCCATACCACAGAGGACAATCCTTTTAATACATCCTATGAAACTTATCTCAGGGGAGAACTGGGAACCTATTCCGACAAGATGCTGGAACTGTACGGCAGATACATTGTGGAATATGCCAGAAACCATAAAAACCTTGCCCATGATATCATGCTGAATAATGTCAGGATGTACGGCTACGGCAGCCTGAAAGAGGCGGAACAGAAGACGGATGCAGCATTTAAATAGGCCGGCTAAGGGGACAAAGCAAATGAAAATTCCTTCCCTGAGGCAGGCGTTGAAAAGAAGAGTCGGAACTGGAATAATAAACAGACTCGAAACGGAATAAGGAGGCCGCAAGATGGCAGGAACAGTTGAGATTAAAGATACTTTTTATGTGAACGGGACCCCTTTCAAAATTATTTCCGGAGCTTTCCATTATTTCAGAACGGTGCCCGAATACTGGCAGGACCGCTTGGAAAAATTAAAGGCCATGGGCTGTAACACGGTGGAGACTTATATTCCGTGGAATCTCCATGAGCCGGAGCCGGGAGAATTTTGTTTTGACGGCATACTGGATGTGGAACGCTTTATCCGGCTGGCACAGGAGCTGGGATTGTATGTGATTATCAGGCCGTCACCCTACATATGCGCGGAATGGGAATTCGGCGGTCTGCCTGCGTGGCTGTTGAGAGAAGAGGGTATGCGGCTGCGGATCAGCTATGAACCCTATTTGAGACATGTGGAAGCCTATTACAATGTATTGATGCCGAAAATAGCTCCTTGGCAGTTTACCGAGGGCGGTCCTGTTATATTGATGCAGGTAGAAAACGAGTACGGCTATTTTGCAAATGATAACGGATATCCGGAAGAAATCCGCAGACTGATGGTGGAAAAGGGAATCAATGTGCCCTTGCTGACGTCGGACGGACCTTATCCGGAGAGCCTTAACGCCGGCAGATTAAAGGGTGCATTGGCCACGGGAAACTTCGGTTCCCGGACGGAGGAGCGATTTGCCGTATTGGAGAAATATACGGAGGGCGGTCCTCTTATGTGCACGGAATTTTGGGTGGGTTGGTTTGATCATTGGGGAAACGGCGGCCATATGCGAGGCAATTTGGAAGAAAGCGTCAAAGACTTGGATAAAATGCTGGAACTGGGTCATGTCAATATTTATATGTTTGAGGGCGGCACCAATTTTGGTTTTATGAACGGATCCAATTATTATGACGCATTGACGCCCGATGTGACTTCTTACGATTATGACGGAGTGCTCACAGAGGACGGACAGATAACGGAGAAATACCGCAGATATCGGGAAGTTATCGGAAAGTATACTAAGCTTCCCGATGTAAAGCTTTCCATGGAGATACAGAGAAAAGCATACGGAACGTTAACCCTGCAGGAGAAGACGGGGTTATTTGCCAACTTGGATAATCTTAGCAGCTGCCGGGAGAGCATATACCCTCAGTCCATGGAGCAGCTGGGGCAGAATTACGGATATATTTTGTACCGTTCTGCCTTGGACACGGAGGAAAGTCTGGATAAGATCAGACTGTGGGAGGCAAACGACCGGGCAAACATCTGGGTGGAGGATCAGCCGCTGCTCACGCTCTATGACAGAGAGCTTTTGGAGGAGCATGAGCCGAAATACTCCATCCGGAAAGGAGACAGACTGGATATTTTGGTAGAAAATATGGGCCGTGTCAATTTCGGCCCCCGGATGGAGAAGCAGAGAAAGGGAATCTGCCAATGTGTCCAGATCAACGGCCATATGCATAACCACTGGCAGCAGTACCCTCTGCCTTTAGATCATGTGGAGAGGGTGGACTTCCGGCGTCCATATATTGAGGGGACTCCGTCCTTCTGCCGATTTGAGTTTGAGGCGGAGGAGCTGGGAGATACCTTTCTTGATTTTTCGGGATGGGGCAAAGGCTGTGCGTTCGTGAACGGATTTCATATCGGAAGATTTTGGGAAATCGGCCCCCAGAAACGTCTGTACATTCCTGCTCCCTTGCTGAAAAAGGGAACGAATCAGATCATTTTGTTCGAGACGGAAGGAAAGGCGGCGGAGACCATAACCTTGGCGGATCAGCCGGATATCGGATGAATTTTTGCACATACTATTCTTGCAGAACATGCATAAGAAAGGAGTATGTGCAGTATGGATATTAATAATGCAAACGGTCTGGCGGCCGGTACACTGGGCATGACAGATATACCGCTGGGATTTGGATTTGCTTTGGCAACTAATGAACATGCGATGAGAAACTATGCGTCTCTCTCGGAGACGGAGAGAGAGCATTTGATTATGCGTTGCAAGGATGCGAAATCCAGAGACGAGATGCAGAAGATTGTGGATTCTTTGGTAAGTGACACGGACGTAAGCGCAATCGCCGCGGAAGAAAGGGAAAAGCTTAGCTAAATGTATGGGCACACTTTTGTATTGTCCGAAACGAAAGAATAGAAAAGATACTTTACCTGACAGACGGCGGAGGGCTTAATACCATCCGCCATCTATTGTTATAATCTGTCCGGTCATGTAAGTGGGAGCTTCCGAAATCTGTAGGATCAGTTTTGCCGCCTCCATGGGATCTCCCAGCCGGTCGGCAGGAATTTCCGCTTTCAGTGCATCCATATCCTCCGGCGAGAGACAATGGTTCATAGCGGTATCCATAACGCCGCAGGCAACGGCATTGACTTGTATATTGCTGGGGGCAAGTTCCTTTGCCAAAGCTTTGGTAAAGCTGTTTACGCCTCCTTTTGACGCAGAGTAGGCCGTTTCCATGGAAGCTCCTACATTGCCCCAGACGGAGGAGACATTAATGATCCTTCCGCTGTGCTTTTGAAGCATGAGGGGGATGGCGCATTTGCAAGTGTAAAAGCAGGAATCCAGATTTACGGAGAGCACACGATGCCATTCTTCCACGGTCATATCGGTGAGAAGGCCGATATGGGCCGTTCCGGCATTGTTTACCAGTACATCCAGCGAGCTTATTTGGGAAAAAAGCCGTTCCACATCTTCGTAATTTCCCATGTCCGCGCGGACGGGAATGCAGGAAATATGATATTCCGCCTGTAATTTCAAGGCTGTACTTTCCAGCTCTTTCATGGAATTACAGCATGTGATATAGAGCCGGTATCCCTTTTGGGCAAAGAGTCTGGCGGTGGCTTTACCGATTCCTCTGGAAGCGCCGGTGATGAGCGCTGTTTTCGGTTCGGAACTGTGTTCGGAAGTTTGTGTTTTCATAGGCTGCCTTTCGTTAATAGACAGCGGTTTCGCTCACGGCTGTCCAAGGGATTAATCTATTCGCTGTGGTTTGATCACGCAAAGAGCGCGTGAAAACGCCTCGTGGTGGAGTGGGGGTGTAAAGCAACCCGCTGTGTAACAGTTCAGGCAGGTCACTGAACCGTTACAAGAATGCACACAAAACGCGGAAAGAATGCGTTTTGGCGCCCGCATGTCTCGGGTTTATCACGCAAAAACAGCGTGAAAACACCTTGCGGCGGCAGCGAGTGAGCAGTAATCTACTGTTTCTGTATGAGCATAGTATACCACGTCCGGCATTGCTTTTCTATTCTAAAAGGATTATACTTGTGTATTGACCGGAACATTTTTTATGTAAGACGGTTTGAATCCGGACGCATATAATGGCTGCTGTTCACTCCGTGACCGGCAGCACAAAAAGCGCATGAAAACGCCTCGCGGCGGCAGGGGTGTAAAAAGTAACATATAATGTGCGAAAGCAGGCACATAGAGATTTCCGGTGCTTATGTATATAAAGGAGGATTCCATATGTATGATTTGATTATTATCGGTTCCGGTCCTGCGGGGCTGTCTGCTGCAATATACGGAAAGAGGGCGGGGCTTAACCTGCTGGTAGTGGAGAAGGCGCCCATGAGCGGCGGTCAGGTTCTAAATACTTACGAAGTGGACAATTATCCGGGAATGCCCGGAATCAACGGCTTCGATCTGGGAATGCAGTTTCGCGCTCATGCGGATAAGCTGGCAGTGGAATTCCGGGAGGGCTGTGTCACTTCCATAGAAAATCAAGGTGATAAAAAGCTGGTGACGGTAGAGGGAGAACTTTTGGAAAGCAAAACGGTAATTCTCGCCTCCGGCGCGGAACATGCGCATTTGAATGTGCCCGGTGAGGAGAAACTGTCCGGAAGAGGCGTGTCTTATTGCGCTACCTGTGACGGGGCTTTTTTTAGGGGCAGGACGGTGGCTGTGGCAGGTGGAGGAGACGTGGCTTTGGAAGATGCCATTTATCTGGCGGGTATCTGTGAGAAGGTATATCTGATCCATCGAAGGGATGAACTGCGGGGCGCGCAGGTGCTGCAGCAGGAATTGAAGGCGCTTCCTAACGTGGAATTCCTATACAGCCATATTGTCACGGAAATCCAAGGGGAAAATGAGGTGGAGAATCTCCGGATCAAAAATTTGAAAACAGAAGAAGAATTTGATCTGGTCGTGGAAGGAATTTTTGTGGCTGTGGGAATCCGTCCCGATTCGACACTGATAAAAGATATGGTTGACTGTGATGAAGGCGGTTATGTTTTGGCGGGGGAAGATTGCTCCACAAATGTCCCCGGCTTATATGTGGCGGGAGACATCCGTAAGAAACCGATCAGACAGATTGTGACGGCAGCAGCGGACGGTGCCAACGCAGCGGTTTCCGCCGGAAATTATGTTAATAAAAAATAGAAAAATTTAAGATTTCATAAAGAAATGCAAAAAAAATTTAGAAAGAGGAATCCCGCTTTTTTGAAGGGATTCCTCTTTAAAATGCCTGAAAACCGCGTAAAATAGCCACTTTGTTTAAGAATAGACGATTTATAGTCAAGGTTGACAAAGGAGGAAATAAGTGATATATTTGTTAACGGACGTAATAATTTCGTAACAAATCAAGTGAGTGTTTTTAGATACGAAGGAGATAACAATGAATTTGAAAACGATCAGAATGACAGCCTGTGGATTGGCAACGGCACTTGCCTTTTCGGGAATGAGCCTGACAGCGGAAGCAGCCGGCAGGTCATCCGTATTGTCCAGCGGAGGAGTAAATCTTGCACTGAACAGAGGGAACAGTTTAACTGAAGTTTCATCGGATTCGATAATGCCTATCGAGGCAATCATTGAGTGGGCGGCGGCCGAGGAGGTCGGACTGGTTATTCCGGAAGCCGAGCCGACAGAAGAGGATCTGTTTCGCAATTTGGTTATTGCACAGGTAACAAATTATGTGAACGTCAGAAGCGTTCCCAGTGAAGAAGGAGAAATCGTAGGTAAACTTTATAATAATTCCGTAGGTACTTTTATCAGTGAGGAAAACGGGTGGTATCAGATTACTTCCGGCAATGTGACAGGATATGTAAAGGGAGAATTTTGTGTAACCGGTGAAGGTGCCGTTGAGCTTGCCAGACAGGTGGGAACCAGAATTGCAAGAGTTAACACCACAACCTTAAAGGTTCGCTCGGAGCCTAGCTTGGAAGCATCCGTTCTGGGTCTGATTCCGCTGGAGGACGAACTGGTGGTTCTGGAAGAAACGGAAGGCTGGGTAAAAGTGGACGTAGAAGAAGGTATCGGATGGGTTTCCACCGAGTATGTTGACCTTCACAGCGAGTTTGTTCAGGCAGAGTCCAAGGAGGAAGAAGAAGCCCGTCTCGCTAAGGAGGAGGAAGAGCGTAGGAGAGCCCGTGAAGCCGCAGCAGCAAGAGCGGCGGAAAATGCTGCCAACAGTGGAAGCAGTGCACCTGCTCAGACATATGTAGTCAGTGGTGACAGTGAAATGGGTTCTGCAGTTGCAGAATATGCTTTGCAGTTTGTAGGCAATCCGTATGTATACGGAGGAACCAGCCTTACCAACGGTGCAGACTGCTCCGGATTTGTAATGAGTGTATATGCTAACTTTGGTGTCAGCCTGCCTCATTCCTCTTCGGCGGACCGCAGTCAGGGTGCGGCGGTAGACGGTATCGGCAATGCACAGCCCGGAGATCTCGTATGCTATTCCGGCCATGTAGGATTGTATATCGGTAACGGACAAATTGTCCATGCATCCAACTCCAGAACCGGTATTATCGTTTCCAACGCCGATTACAGAAAGATTCTGGCAGTGAGAAGAATCTTCTAAACCGAGAAAAGTGTTCCGGCGAAAAGTAATGCAGAAGGACATATGCGATATAGAAAATATGAAAACAGGCCATACCTTGGGGTGTGGCCTGTTTTTTATGCACAGAGGTGCGGAACGGAATTAAGCAGCTTACGCTGCCCGCACCTCGCGCGGCGAGCAGGGGAAGATAAATCTTCCCTACTCGATTAGTTCCATGCAGAGGAAATACGTTGTATTTTCATATTGTTACAAGCAGAATTGTTTTCAAATTTGATCTTATTGTGTAACTATTTCTGATATTATCTTTCGGAATAAAAGGGCAATATTATTATGATATGTGCAATTGTTACAATTATTTTATAAAGATTAATATATCGATTAAACCATAACCAAAAAGGGGTAATAGTTATCCACAATAAAAAGTACACAAAATAGGATAAAAACACTTTATACACCGATTTATACACATTATCCACCGGTTTTTAATGCACATATTATTCTGATTTATAATTGAAACAGAAACACTTGTTTTGTGAAATAGTAATAAAAAATGCATTTTGGACAAAAATGGAATAAAACTCTCTTGACATGCATAATGTCAAAAACATGTAAATAATATGTTAAATTGTTGCATAAGCCCAGATAAATATGTTATAATGCAAATACAATAATAAACCGAAAGGGATGATGGCATGAAATTTGTAATCGTAGGCAGAAATATTGATGTAACACCCGGTTTGAGAAATGCGGTAGAAGAGAAGATCGGCAAGTTGGAAAAATTTTTCAACCCTGATACGGAAGCACACGTTACCTTGAGTGTTGAAAAGGAGAGGCAGAAGATTGAAGTAACCATTCCCGTAAAGGGAAATATCATTCGTTCCGAGCAGGTAAGCAATGATATGTATGTCTCCATTGATCTGGTGGAAGAAATTATTGAAAGACAGTTGAAGAAATATAAGAATAAAATTGTGGACAAGCAGCAGGGCAACGGGTCTTTCAGTAAAATGTATGTAGAAAACGATTATATGGACGATGAAGAGGTTAAGATTGTCAGAACCAAGAAATTTGACATCAAGCCCATGTATCCCGAAGATGCATGTATTCAGATGGAGCTGTTGGGACATAACTTCTTTGTATTTATCAATGCAGAGACAGATCAGGTGAATGTGGTATATAAGAGGAAGGGTGATACATACGGCCTGATTGAACCGGAAGATTAAGGGAAATTGATGCAAGGGAATATTTTAACTGTAAATGAGCTGCTATAGTAATGAAGGAAGTGCCTAAGGATAACTTGGCACTTCTTTTTTGGCAGCATATTTCATATATTTTTCTAACGAATATTCCGGAGCGGTTATGGACATAAGAAAACGGGAAAAATATCTGTATCTTATAAAGAAAGGAATTTTGATGGAATGCCTGCTGGCAATGGTGCTGGCAACATTGGTTACGGTAAAGCGGAATACGTATGACAAGGAAAGCGCCAGCAATGCCGTGCTTACCATAGAAGATGACTATATCAAGTGGGTGGATTTTACGGTATCATACGAAGCGTTGTGCAAAGCCTATGAGTGGGATGTGGATACTCATGGAACAGAGCATGAGATCTGCTGGATTGAACTTTTGGCTTACACGGCGTCACGGACGGGAGGCAGCTTCGGCAAAGATGCCTTAAAGATTATGGACAAAGGGGCAAAGGCGCTTTCACAAGGAGAAGAAACTATAGAGAGTTTAACGGCAGATATGAAGTATTATACATATTATAAGGAAGCTTATGATGCGGTACTGGGAGGTCTGGTAGGCGAGTATCGGGAGGAGTGTGTGGATGAGGCCGGAAATGTCAGTTATGTGGACAAATATGGCCTAAAAGGATATTTTCCTCTGGCAAGAGGGTTTGACTATACACATTATGATGATTTTGGCGCCGGAAGGAGTTACGGATATCAGCGGAGGCATCTGGGGCATGACATGATGGGATTGGTAGGTACACCTATCATCGCTGTGGAATCGGGGACGGTGGAAGCTTTAGGGTGGAATCAATACGGCGGCTGGCGTATCGGCATACGAAGCTTCGATAAAAAACGTTACTACTATTACGCCCATCTCCGTCAGAATTATCCATACGCGGACTGGCTGGAGGAAGGAAGCGTGGTTACGGCCGGAGATGTCATCGGATACATGGGGCATACCGGATACAGCACCAAGGAGAATGTAAATAATATTGAAGTGACGCATCTGCACTGGGGGCTGCAGCTTATTTTTGACGAGTCCCAGAAGGAAGGAAATAACGAGATTTGGGTTGACCTTTATCCGTTGACACGTTTTCTGGCAAAGCATACTCAGCCTGCGGTAAAAGTGGAAGGGACAAAGGAGTGGGTGAGAACTACGGACATTGTGGATCCGGCGGTGGAGGAGTATGAGACGGGGGATGAAGCAGCTGAGAAAAGGGTACCAGAGCAGACACAGTGAATTGTGAAGGGAGAGGCAAGCTGTATTTTTGTAAAAAATCAAGTGAATAGAGAAATGGATAATTTATATGCCGCAAATCTTGAAAAAGTCAGGATTTGTGGCATTGTGTTATTCGACAGAATAGAAGGCTCATGAAGTATGGATTCTTAAGACAGTATCCGCAGAGACTATCAGTATGAAGATGAAGAGCTTCTGAAAGTAATCTCTGTTATTTCTCAGAGCAATCTACTGTTCTATCTGGCGGATGCCGGTAAATTTGAGAAGCTTGCTGAAATGAAAAGGGTCTGCACTGCATTCGCATCCAGAAGTGACATTGTTGATATGAATAATATCCCTATTAAGCGCACTAGCGAATTGATGAAAGCGCCAAGTGTGCTTTAGCGGAAAATTGTGGGCTTTATCAAGAATGCAGATTTGGTTCGTTCACAAAGATGAGAGCGGTGTCTATGTTTATTCGCTGGGAGATTTTACAACCCAGCAAGGCGTAAGGGATACTACGGATATTATGGAGAAATATCGAAGTGGAGCATTAGGGGCGCTTTCGGATCCGAAATTGATAAATTCGTTGCTTGATATGAAAGGAAATCAGAAGGAGGTGCTTGCCAGTGGAGAATAGGCTTCCGAAGACTTTTTGCCCATGAGTCTGGCTAAGCGCAAATATGATTGTAATAATCCAGTGCAGCGCAGAGACATTCCTGAGGGGATGTCTCCCAGCCGAAAGCTATCTGATGCCAGGCTTTATCAAATTTCATAATGCACCAATAGTATGGATTCTGAAGATTATCATGTTCATGCTCTGTGAGAGATATTTTGACGGTATACTCGGATTTCATTTACAAATGGCCTCACGCGAAGTATAATAAAATATATTTTATTTATGAGACTATTATACACAGGATGTTGGGAGAATATGCATGTTTGATGATAGAGAAAAAGAAGATTTAAAAAAGCTGATTCAAACGGGAAAACGACATGGAGGCAGACTCAGCTCCATGTTCCTTTCCAATTTTTTTGTGGGATTTCCGTCTGAAAAACAGACGGAGGATAACTATAATGAAATGACAGATTACTTGGAAAGAGCCGGGATTGAAATTATTGACGATGGCTCCGGGATAGAGACAGAGGGTGCGTCATCGTTAATGCCCAAGATACGTCCTTTCGATCCGAGTAAGATTGATATTGATATGCGGACGATGGAATTATCCAGTATTTTAACACGCTTAAAATATGGTGAAATTAATATGAATACGGATTTCCAGCGAAAAAGTGGGTTGTGGACAGATGTACAGAAAAGCCAGCTGATTGAATCGCTGCTTTTGCGCATTCCTATCCCGGCGTTCTATTTCGACGGCGGAATCAAGGATAACTGGTTGATTATTGATGGGCTGCAGAGGATTACCGCATTAAAAGAATTTGTGATAGATGGTCAACTGTCGCTGAAGGGATTGGAATTCTTCAGTGATTTGGAAGGAACAAAGTTTGTGGATCTTCCGAGAGCTCTGGTAAGGCGAATCGAGGAAACCAACATCACGGCTTATATTGTAAAGGATGGAACTCCGGCAAATGTTAAGTACAATATTTTTAAGAGGATCAATACCGGAGGGCTTGAGCTGACATCGCAGGAAATCCGACATGCCCTGTATCAGGGGCCGGCCACAAAACTTTGCAAAAAATTGGCAAAATGTAAGGAATTTCAGATGGCGACTACCTATAGCGTTCGGGACGATAGAATGATGGACGAGGAATTTGTGCTTCGCTTCATAGCGGTCTGCTATTATGGAATTGATAAATACGAGGGGATCCCGGATAACTATCTGAACGGGGCGATGGAGTACTTAAATTCGCCGGACTGTGTGAATGAGAGTGTTATAGAAGAACAGTTCAAACGGGTTATGAATGCGGCCCAAAGTATTATGGGCAAGTATGCCTTTCGTAAACTGGGAGAGGATGGAATACGCCGCCCGATTAATAAGGCAATTTATGAAGCGTGGTGTAGAAATCTATTTCTGTTGAAGGATAAAGAGATTGCTTTTCTGGCAAAAAGCGGCCGTAGGGTGTACGATGCCTTTTTAGGGGTCTCCAATGACTCTGTATTTCTTCAAATGCTCAAGGCTAGTGATAAGAAATCGTTTTCCCAGCGCTTTTTACAGGTGGATGGGATGTTCAGGAGGATATTACATGATTCGGAAGATTAAGGCAGAAAACTTTAAATGTTTTGAACATATTGAATTGGAGATTTCAAATTTGAACCTGCTTTCCGGGGTTAATAGCATGGGGAAGTCCACGCTGATTCAGATACTCCTTTTATTGAGACAGTCCGATGAACAGGGTGCATTGGAGAGGGGAATATATCTGAACGGAAAGTACACTAATCTGGGGGTGGGAAAGGACATTCTGTATACAGAAGCAAAGGAGAACAGGATAAAATTCCTAGTAGAAAATGATGGCTGTTCTCTGGAAACAATATATGACTATAACAATGCGGCAGATTTCCTGGAGCAGACCGCCGAAGTCAGTGTACGTACAAAAATGGTACTGGGAGATTGGAGTTTATTTGACGATGGTTTTCACTATATCGGAGCTGACAGGCTGGGTCCTCAGAGCAGCTATGAAAAATCCTATTATGAAGTGTGGGAGAATAAGCAGGTGGGAAATCACGGGGAGTATGCGGTACATTATCTTCAGACCCATGAGCTGGAAAATGTGGAAAATGAGTGTGTGTTGTATGATGGAGAAGACAACTTTCGGCTGTTGAAGCAGGTGGAACGTTGGATGGGGGAAATCACTCCCGGCGTTTCGCTTCGTATGGAAGATTATGGGCACAGTAACCGTATTGGGCTTACGGTACATCAGGCAGGCAGCATGGGTGCGGACTATTTTACGGCACAGAACGTGGGCTTCGGCATTTCTTATGTACTTCCGGTGGTATTGTCTTTGCTGGCGGCAAAGCGTGGGGATTTGCTGATTCTGGAAAATCCGGAAGCGCATCTCCATCCCAAGGGACAAAGGAAGATGGGAGAACTGATGGCAAGGGCGGCCCAAGGAGGGGTGCAGATTATAGTGGAGACCCATAGCGACCATGTCTTGAATGGGATACGTCTGTGTGCCAAAAACGGAAAGGTGGATCCGGAACGGGTAAGGTTATATTATTTTACCAGGCAGGAAATACAACGGGATGGGGAGCAAAAGACAGTACCGATAATAGAAAATCCCATATTAAAATCCGATGGGAGGCTTAGCTTTTGGCCAGAGGGATTCTTCGATGAATGGGATAAAGCAATTGACGACTTGTTTTAGGGGATAATACAATGCAAATGATTTTAAATGAACTATCTGCCCGATTTCCGGTAGGAACCATGGAGAAGGGGCGACAGCTTATGAACCATTTTCTGGCAACCTGTTTTGAGGTAAAAGAGATTATACATAATGACAGTATTCTGCTTGACCAAGATTACAGATCTTTTCAACTGGCGCCGGAGTACCGAATAGAACAGTGGCGAAATGATTCAGCCGTGGATGTGGAAAGCAAAAGAAGGTTTCGCACGCTCCTGAATAAATCAGTTGTTTATAATTCTGAAGAATATGAAAAAGAGTGGGAATGGAATTTCAGAGCCGAGTTCCAGCATAAGGAATATGTTTCCAAGGGATGTCTTTTGGCATATGAGACTGACGGTGTGGCGGTCAGTTTTTTAAGTGACGAATATTGGAAAATATCTGAAATTGAGGGAACTTATACAGAGCTTGTGGAAGATGGTGAGCTGAGAGAAAGCAAAGCTAAGGTTCCGAATGTGTCTTTTGATGAGAATGTTAGAATATTTCAGAAATGGTATGAACAAAGAAAAGAAGAGTTTCGGTACACTGACATTGTATGTGGGCAGGATATTTTAAATTGTGCGAATCGTATATTTCCTAATTTGGTGTTTTGTGAAAGTGCGGTTCAGGGATGCCGTAAGAATGTAGGAATAGCTGAGGCTGGGCAAGTGTACCGGCGTCTTTTGGAACTGCAACGTGCAGCGGAGAAAATAGATGAGAAATTTGATAAAAATATCTTAACAAACGCCACCCCGGAATCGGGAGTTACTTTAGATAGATTTACCGAGGAGCATACATTTCTGCTCCCAGAAGGGGAAACACAGTTATTTTCTTGGCATGTCAGATATACCGGGGGATATGCGGGTAGGATATTTTTTCATCCGGTTCCCAGGAAGAAAATCATTTATATAGGGCACATAGGTCATAAGCTGCCAACGGTTCGGTTTCATTAGTGCATGCATGACTTATGAAAGATATTACAAAGTTATTAAAAATTTTTTGTCCTAACTTGACACAACTCTACATGGGGCATACCGGATACAGCACCAAGGAGAATGTAAATAATATTGAAGTGACGCATCTGCACTGGGGGCTGCAGCTTATTTTTGACGAGTCCCAGAAGGAAGGAAATAACGAGATTTGGGTTGACCTTTATCCATTGACACGTTTTCTGGCAAAGCATACTCAGCCTGCGGTAAAAGTGGAAGGGACAAAGGAGTGGGTGAGAACTACGGATATTGTGGATCCGGCGGTGGAGGAGTATGAGACGGGGAAGGCCGATTTGCCTTGACGGTCATTTATTCCCGGAGAAGCAAAGGGGAAAATGCGGCGTACTCTTCTCCGGGCTGCTGCCCCAAGACTGCCTTTTGCGCCGCTTGAAAAAACCCACCAACCGTACCATGCAGCGGCGGTTTTGAATCTTTGGCTGACTGCAATTTCACAAATGAGATTTTATTCTTGTATATTCTCATCATAAAACCAATAAAATTCTTGTACCGTTCTCTGCTTTCAGCAATATCAAGTCGTAGTCAAACAGACAATGCCTAATAGCCGTCTTGCCTGAATATCCATCTGCAGCGTTAGATTTCCTGAACGCGGCCACCGTTACGCCGTTGGAAATCTGCCTTGCAGACTGAAAATTCATCTGCGCCAATGTATCAAAAATTAATGATTCGTTGTACGAAATGCTATTTTTGCTCCTGCATAAATTGATAGGAATCGTTTCGGAAAAAATGGAAAGACAGAGTTTGGTAATGGATATAAGGACAGAAAAAGAAGACTTGATTTTACTAATATTCTATAATAAAATAATTGACATAATGGTATAAAATATCTAAAAGAATTACAAGGAGGCAGCAGGTTGTATGCGGAGATGTATTTTAGTGGTGGACGATGATGTAATGAACTTGAAACGGACGAAAATGATTTTAGAGAAGCATTATGATTTGGTTCTGGCGGAGTCAGGGGAGGAAGCTCTGGACAAACTGAAAGCGGAATGCATTGATTTGATTCTTTTGGATATTGCAATGCCCGGTATGAACGGTATTGAGACCTTTCAGCGCATGAAGGAAGATAAGGTGGAAGTACCGGTGATCTTTTTGACGGCATCGGGGGATGAGGACGATGTGTTAGCGGCGCTAAGTCTGGGGGCAGTTAATTATTTGAAAAAACCGTTTCTGCCAAAGGATCTTCTGGAGCGGATTGCAAAGGAGTTTGAGAAATAATGAAAGCAGAAGCGCAGATAAGCATGCACCTGCTTATGGCCAGCACTCTCAGTATCCTGAGTATGCTGTTGGGTGTGATCATACTGGTCAGGCCATGGGAAATGTGGATGATCCCGCTGATGATTATCAGCTGTCTTGTGGTATGGTGGCTGCATATCGGAAGGATTGGGTCGGAAATACTATATGAAAATATATGTTCGGGATTGCTTATAATTGAGCTCTTTTTTCTGGGCGTGCATGAGTCCAGTCTGTTTGATATCCCATTGGCGACCTGTGCCGCACTCTTATTTTTATCCCTGTTAAATAGAAAACGGCTGTTGTATTTGGCTGCTTTTATGTATGTGC
>Ga0137308_101074_pt1 | contig 31815 bp, 40 predicted proteins | sample Inofrocosms_June_FD_97181 | JGI IMG/M metagenome (GOLD analysis project Ga0137308, IMG submission 97181) | Mouse cecal microbial communities from Vienna, Austria - N-Acetylneuraminic and N-Acetylglucosamine D2O microcosms_June | ecosystem: Host-associated > Mammals > Digestive system > Large...
CAGAGAGGTTCGAGTCCTTGCACGAACTGGTTCGACTCCAGCTCGTGCAAGGACTCGAACCTCTCTGCACAATTGGCATACGGGATGCAATCAGTATTGTGAAGAAAGGAAAATATGGATAAATTAAGTGATAAGGCAAGGATATATGCAAAATCATATAAACAGTCGCCTCTCGGCCGGGAAATCGAAGGGACGGCAGAATTGTTGCTGCAAATGGCGGAGAAGCTGACAGAATACGAGGAGACTATAGACAAACTGGCAGCCTATGTTGTAGAAAAAGCAAGTTATTGTCCGGTTGTAGATTACATTGATAGATATAAAATCCGTCCCGGATGCGTGGGCCTCCGGAAGCCTGGGTGTAAAGAGTGCATGCTGAAGCACATGGAGGATTTTAAGATCCCGCCCCGGATAACTTGTGTCAAAATATATGAAAAAGATTGAACAGGAGGATTCAGAATAAGATGGAGAATATAGTGAAATACGTTTATAGCTTTTTGGTCATTTGCCTGACGTGCTATCTGACAGTAAAGTATGGGTGGTATTGGATATTTCTTCTGGTTTTCGCTATTCTGTGTTTTTAGGAAAAGAAGGAAAGCATTCTGTAAGTATGAGCTGTGAATAAATACAAGGGGAGTGGTTGCATTGGACAAAAAGATACTTGCTGATTACATAGACGCTATGGATCTGATAAAGGAAACTGAGGAGGATATCCGCAAATTAAAAAAGAGACGTAAAACAATCATTCAGACAAACGTAAAAGGAAGTAATCCGAATTTCCCTTATCAGGAACAGCATTTTCGAATTGCAGGTACCACTTTCTCATATCAGGATGACAAAAACTTACGTCTGGAAGAAAAACTTCTGGAGCAGCGCAAAGAGAATGCGGAGAACATTAAGCAGCAGGTGGAGGAGTGGCTTCTGACGGTTCCGATCCGGATGCAGCGGATCATCAAGTATAAAATATTCGAGGGGATGACCTGGGAGCAGACAGCGGCGAAGATCGGAAGAAAGGCCACCGGAGACGGAATAAGGAAAGAATTTGAAAGATTTATGGAAAAAATTTAAAGTTTGTCCGTTTTGTCCGGACTGTCCGGTTTTCGTATGCTATAGTATATGCTGAGATTGGTGGCTATGGTGGTCATAATTTATACCCCTCATATTACGAAAGGCGTTCTGCATAAAATTGCAGGGCGCTTTTTGCTGCCAGAAAATTCACGGAACTGAGAGGTGGTGACGTGGGCGATGTAAAAGACCAGATCAAGAATGATTACCTGTCCGGCGTCATGCCGAAGGAGCTGGCGGAAAAATATGCGGTCAGCCTAAATACAATTAAGTCCTGGATCAAGCGTTATGGCTGGTCTGGTTTGAAGAATAAGCAGGGTGCGCCTTCTGAGCACGGGGGTGCACCCTCTGGCGTCCAGAGTGCACCCCAAAAAAAGAAACGTGGCGGTCAGCCAGGGAATAAAAACGCAGTTGGCCATGGGGCTCCAGTTGGAAATAGGAATGCGGAAAAATTTGGCTTTTTCTCGAAGTACCTTCCAGAGGAGACCATTTCCATTATGCAGGAAATGCCGACGAACCCGCTGGACATTCTCTGGCATGAGATCCAGATTGCCTATGCTGCTATTATCCGGGCGCAGCAGATCATGTATGTCAGGGACAGAACGGACAAGACGGTTGAAAAGGTGGAAGAAAAAGACGGAGCTATTACTTCCAGTGAAAAGTGGGAAGTGCAGCAGGCCTGGGATAAGCATTCTAATTTTTTGCAGGCCCAGGCGAAAGCCCAGAAGGAGCTGCGGGGTCTGATCAAGCAGTATGATGAATTACTGAATAAGAACTGGGAGCTTGCAACGGAAGAGCAGAAAGCCCGGATTGATCAGATCAAGGCAAACACAGACAGGCTCCGGAAAGATTTTTCGGAAGAGGATGACGGAGGGGTTGAGATCATAAATGACGCAGCGGAAGAAAAAGCAGGTCAGGATATCTGAGGTCATCATCCCGAAGTACCAGGGGATATTCAATAACAAGACCTATAAGCATATAATCCTGACTTCCGGACGTGCCGGCACCAAATCGAGTTATGCGGCCATCCGGGCGAATTACCAGATCGTATCTGATGCACACGGATCTGTCGTTGTGCTCAGAAAGCACCACAACAAGCTCCGGAAGACCGTGTATAAAGAGATGCTCCGTGGGATCAACCGGCTGAAAATCCCGAAAAGCAAGTTCCGGATCACAAAATCTCCGATGGAGATCACATATAAAAGATACGGGACTACGATCTATTTTGCCGGATCTGATGGTATTGACGATACAAAAGGAATCATTGATGAGGATAAACCGATTAAGCTGGTCATCTTGGACGAGCTGACAGAGTTCTTTGATGACGGGGAAGGCGAGGATGAGTTGACCAACATCGAAGCCACGTTTGTCCGGGGAAACAGCAGCGGGTTCCAGATGATCTATCTGTATAATCCGCCAAAGAATCCGAATGCGCCGATTAACCAGTGGTGCAAGAAGATGGAGAAACGTAAGGACTGTATTCATATCCACACGGATTATCGAGATGTGCCTGTAAAATGGCTCGGGCAGGATCTGATCATGACTGCGGAGGAGATGAAGGCGTCGGATCTGAAAATGTACCGCTGGGTGTGGCTGGGTGAAGCTGTAGGGATTGATGATGCGATCTATTATATGTTCGGCCAGAAACATATCAGGGATCCGGAAAAAGGGCAGAGATTTTCTGTTATTGCGATCGGCGGCGATTACGGCCAGCAGAATGCAACCACATTTCAGGCGGCGGGCCTGGACATGGCTGGACGAAAGCTGAGGGGGTTGGGGGAATATTATCACAGCGGCCGGGAAACCGGACACCAAAAAAGCCCTTCCATATACGCCCGGGATTTTGTCAGTTTCGTTATGGAGCTGGGAGAAAAATATGGGACACCGAATGTCGGGTTCTATTTATACATGGATCCTTCTGCAAAAGGCTTGCAGGAAGAGATCAAGAGAGCCAGCAGGCTTGCAGGTGTTCCGGTTCTGATCCGTGATGCTGAAAATGATGTGAAGCTGGGGATCAGCAGGGTACAGAAAGCCCTGACTTTCTATGTGATGGACATATCACCAAAGCAGGAGCGGGCAATCGATGAGTTTGGGACTTATGAGTATGACAAGGATTCGATAGAAAAGGGCAAGGAAGAGCCGATCAAAATTGGAGACCATTGTATGGATGCCATACGATACCTGGTGATGGGGGTGTGGCCAAAGATTAAGCACTGGCTGCCTGTGAAGGAAGATTGAGGAGCGAAGGAATAATGGATATTTTTAGTTATTTTAGAGACAAGGGGATTGATACGTTAGATCCTGCGTTCTATAAGCAGATCCGGATATGGCGCAGCTGGTATGATTCCAAAGTCAGAAAATTTCATAGATATAAAGTGTACAGGGGGAACGGTGCATCCGTGAACTGCGACCGGTATACACTTGGGATGGCGAAAAAGGTCTGTGAAGATATGGCCGACTTGCTTCTCAATGAACGGGTGACGATAACAATTGCGGATGAGACAACAGACACATTTGTAAAGCAGGTTCTGACAGAAAACACATGGGAAGAACTGGGAAATGAGTACCAGGAATGGAAGTCCGCTCTTGGGACGGCTGCATACGTGGTATATATCAAGGATGCGATCCTGGATCAATCTGGACGTATGACGGACGGAAGCGTGGGAATCAACTATGTGGATGCTTCTAATATTTATCCAACCTCCTGGCATAATAAGGTGATTACGGAGTGTATTTTTACATTCTGTAAAACGCACCACCGAAAAAAGTATGTCCACATACAATACCATCGTCTGGAAGATATTTCTGACGGGAACCGGAAACAGTATGTGATTGAAAACACAGTTGTGGAAAATACCAAAGGAGCAGGGAAGGAATTGACACCTCAGGAATGGGAAGCAATTCCGACTTTCAGCGGGCTGGCTGAGCGGATTGAGACGGGTTCTGATCAGCCGCTTTTTATAATTGACCGTTTGAACATGGTAAATAATGCGGATACAGATCCTACAAACCCGATGGGGGTGGCTTTGTTCGCAAACGCGATCGATGTGATCAAGAAGCTGGATCTGGAATATGATAGCTATGCGAATGAGTTTTCTTTAGGACGCAAACGTATATTTGTTGCGCCAGAGTTACTGACTACGCAGCTCGGGGATGCTGTCTTCGACCCGGACGATACGGTATTTTACGAGCTTCCAGAGGACTACTTCAAAAATTCCGAATCAAAGGAAGCTATGCATGAGGTCAATATGGAGCTGCGGATTGAAGAGCACAGCAGAGCGATCAATGACGATCTGAACTGGCTTTCCTTAAAATGCGGGTTCGGTACGGACCGGTACAAATTTGAGGGCGGCGGAGTGAAAACGGCCACGGAGGTGATCAGTGAAAATTCGGATATGTACCGTTCTCTGCAGAAGCATGAGCTGGTATTGGAGCGTGTTCTGATTCAGCTGATCCGGACGATCATTCGGGCGGGGATCAGCATGGGGATTTCTGGTCTGAATGAGAGTACCGCGGTTACGATCGCCTTTGACGATTCCATCATTGAAGATAAGACTACGGAACGGCAGAGCGACCGTCAGGACGTGTCAATGGGGGCTATGTCCCTGGCGGAATACCGTGCGAAATGGTACGGAGAGACTTTGGAACAGGCCCAGGAGAATCTTCCGGAGCAGATGTCAGTGATGGAGTAGTGCGGAATGAATCAGGAATATAAAGAAAAACTGTCAAGAAAGATCGGGCAAAACTACCTGGATCTGGAAGCCCGTATCATGCAGGATATCATCCGGAGGATAAAAAAAGCGGGGAAGATCACAAGTACTGCGGATTATCAGATCAACCGCCTCCTTATCCTGGGGGTGTCTTCCGAGGATGTGGAGCGGATGATTAAGGATGCCCTGAATGCGTCCTATCCGGATATGTTTGAACTGTATGACCAGGTGATTGACTGGGAATATGTCCGGAATAAGGATGTATACGAGCAAGTGAACCAGAAGTTTATCCCATTTGAAGAGAACGGGGAGCTGCAGCAGACAGTCGAAACACTGATCCGGCAGACGGGGGCTGAGTTGGAGAACATTACCGGATCGCTTGGATTTTATCTGGATTATGGAAACGGACGGAGGGTATTGACGCCGCTGGCGGAGATTTACCAGAAATATCTGGACGGAGCCTGTATGGACATAGTTTCCGGGGCGTTCGACTATAACAGTACGCTGCGGAGGGTAGTGACACAGCTTACCAACAGCGGCCTCCGAAAGATTGATTATGCGTCGGGACACACGAACAGGGTGGATGTAGCAGCCAGACGGGCGGTTATGACAGGGATCACGCAGTTGACAGGACATATTGCCGATATCAATGCCGCGAAGCTGGGGACGAATTTCTTTGAGGTTGCCTGGCATGCGGGAGCACGTCCGACACATCAGGTATGGCAGGGGAAGGTTTATTCCAGGGATGAATTGTACAGTATCTGCGGGCTCGGCACTGTGACGGGACTGGAAGGAGCCAATTGCTACCATGAGCGGTATCCATTTATTCCAGGTGTATCGGAGCGAAATTGGTCTGATGAATGGCTGGAAGAACAGAATAGGAAGGAAAACACGCCAAAGCAGTTTAAAGGCAAGGAATATACGACTTACGAAGCAAAGCAGCGTCAACGCCAGATGGAGACGGCAATGCGGGCACAGCGGGAGCAGGTAGAACTGTTAAAAGCAGGCGGGGCAGATTCAGATGTGATTATGCTTGCCAGATGCAAATATCAGGCACAGTTGGATGAGTATGCTAAATTCTCGGATAGATTGAACCTGAAACAGGAACGTGAGAGGATCTATCTGGATATGCGCGGCCGGATTGCACCCGCTGATAAGTCTGTAATGAATCTTTTTCCAAGAGAAATGATTGAGAATGCGGATCGGGATATCAAGCAGTATGAAAAGTATAAAAAAATCCTTGGGGATGAGATCGGCTCACTTGCTAATTTCGGGCAGATAAAATATAATAATACAGAGAAGTGGAAATTTGTTCATTTAGATTACCGGAGACGAAATGAACTGCTCGACCACTCAGAGTTAAAACTTCCGGATGCTGCGAATGTAATAGTTCCAGATAAAAAATTTACACATTATTTGTTTGGCGGAGAACATCCGGAGGGGCTTGCAAAAGGAGCAGCTTTTAATTCAAGGCTAGGATATTCTGCTGATAATTGGAAGGAGCTGCGTGATCAAATCAAGGAAAAAGCAGTTCAATATCCTTCAACATACAAAGGGAATAATGGCTATGGAGACCGATATGAGCAAAAAATAATTATTTACGGAAAAAAAGGTACTCCTGCAAATGTCGTTGTTGGATGGATCCGTAGAAAAGACGGTACGGTTTCTATGTCAAGTGCGTATATTAAAGAGGTGAAGTAAATGGTTGTTAAACAATATGATACAGTTCTCTTGAAAGATGGAAGGGAAGCATCCATTGTGGAAGCTTTTGAAAATAAAGTTTTTATTGCTGATGTAGGGAGCTCTCCAAAAGACTGGGAGACAATTGACACTACCATAGAAGATATAGAAAAAGTGATTCATACATCAAAAGATTGATACCACCCATTCTTCGGAGTGAGTGGTATTTTATTTGGAGGAAACAGCATGATCAATATTACGGTATCGTTGGACAGGATCTGTGTATCAGGCCATGCGAATACAGCCCCAAAGGGTTCAGATATCGTATGTGCCGCAGTTTCGGCGTTGACTCTTACATTGATCCGGGGCCTGAAAGATATTGCTGGTCTACAGCTGTATGAAAGTGTAGAGGCAGGCAATGTCTGTATTAAGTGGCAGACTATGAATGACACAGGCAAGGCCCTGATTGATACCTGGTTTTTGGGAATCTGCGGGGTAGCGGAGAATTGCCCATGTATCAACTTTATAGACGAGTGAATTATGCATCCCAAGGGGGTGCTTTTTTCATGCCTGACGGGGCATAAAATACGGGATTACCACAGAAAGTGAGGATGAAAAAATGAGAAAGAGATATTTTGACCTGCAGCTTTTCACGGACGGCGGTGATGGCGGATCTGGTACCGGTGGTACAGGGGCAGGTTCAGCTGGAAAAGGTAACGGCAGTCAGACAAATGCCGGGGGAGCATCCAGGAACGCGACATATAGTTATGAACAGGCAGAGCAGATTGCGGAAGCCAGGGCTGACCGGGCAACGAAGGCGGCGCTCTCTGACTATTTTAAAAGGCAGGGTATGAGTGAGGAAGAGGTGACAGCGGCTCTTGCAGACTTCAGGGCTAAGAAAGCCGCACAGCAACCTAATGTTACCGCTGTAGAGCAGGAACGGGATGCGGCGCTGGCACAGGTGGAGGAAATGAAAAACACCAATTACCTTCGCGATAAGGGTGTGAAAACCGACGATCTGGACTATGTCCTGTTCAAGGTCGGCAAAAAAGTAGATGATAAGACAGATTTTAAGAAGGCCGCTGACGCATTCCTGAAAGAGAACCCTAGGTTCACAGGGCAGGGGTACAAAGTGGTTTCTACCGGGAAACCAGATGGCGGATCAGGTACGGGTCAGACAGTAAATGATTCAATCAACACCTCTATTCGCTCCGCGTTTGGAAGGTAAAGAAGGGAGAAAAAACTATGAATAGAAATAAAAAACTTTTTGACTTGCAGCTTTTTACAGGCACATCGATTACAAGATCAGATGCCGAGGCACTGATCCCGGTGCAGGAAAGCCACGAAATCATCCAGGGCGTGGTAGAACAGTCTGCCGTTTTACAGCGTGGCCGCAGACTTGCGAATATGACGGCGGCACAGTATAAGATGCCGGTGCTTGACCTGCTCCCTCTGGCATATTTTGTTAATGGAGAGGGCGGATCGGCAAAAAAGAAGCTGACTACAATGGCATGGGATAAAAAGGTTATCATTGCGGAGGAGATTGCGGTCATCGTGCCGATTTCTGAGGCGGTTCTTGATGATGCAGACTATGATATCTGGGGGGAAGTAAGGCCGAGATTGGTAGAGGCATTCGGACAGAAGATAGATGGCGCTGTTTTATTTGATATTGATAAGCCGCAGACGTGGCGCAATGGTGTTGTGACCACGGCTACGAAGGCAGGTGCGGTAACAACGCTTGGATCAGATCTGTATGACTCTATTCTGGGTGAGAATGGCGTGATCGCAAGGGTTGAGGAGAGCGGTTATTTTGTCAACGGCCATATGGCGGATATTACCATGAGGGCGAAACTGCGAGGGCTGAAAGATACAACCGGACAGCCGGTATTCAAGTCGGATATGCAGACAGGTACAACATACTCGTTGGACGGTTCACCGATGAACTTCCCGCGCAATGGGGCATTTGACAGGAGCAAAGCCCTGATGATCTCCGGGGATTTTTCCCAGATGGTATACAGCATCCGTCAGGATATTACTTTTAAGTTGTTTGATCAGGGTATTATCCAGGATCCTGCGACCGGTGACATACTGTATAACTTGATGCAGAATGATATGGTTGCGCTGCGGGCTGTGATGCGGCTGGGATGGGAGATTCCGAACCCGATCAACGCGATGGCGAAGGACAAGACGAAGCGCTGTCCGTTTGCTGTCATGAAGGCAAATGATTCTGCAGGAGCGTGATCCTGATGTTTCCATATGCAGATTATGAATTTTATATAGGGAAAGCGCACGGAAGTCTGGAAAGAAACCAGTTTGAAAAGGAAGTCCTGGAGGCTTCCTTTTTTCTTCGGTATCTGACAGCGGGAAAAAGTGACAACATACAGCCGGACGCACTTCAATATGCGGTCTGTTCTATCGTGGATATGTATGCAGAACAGAAGCAGAAGGCAGCTTCTGGTAAGGCCGGAAAAAAATCTGAAAACACGGATGGATATTCGGTATCTTACATCAGTGAAATGAAAGACGGGGAACCCTTTGAAGATTTTTTAAGTAGGAAAGCAATGCAGATTGCAAGGAAGTATCTTGCAGGAACGGGATTGCTGGACAGGAAGGTGGGATGCAGGCATGCTCACAAATGCGGATGTGACGGTTTATCATCGAGTCAGGAGTCCATCTGGTGATAAATGGGAACGGAAATACCTGCCTGCAGTATGGCTATATAAAAATATCATTGCAGGTATCACCACAAACGGATTAAAGACAGCAAATGGGCTGACTAATGTGCTGACGGTCAGGATTCCGGATATATCTGTGGAATTAAAAAAGGGGGACTATGTTGTGGAAGGGTTCTGTGAAATTGATATGGAAACTGTGAAGGATTTGAAAGAAGTAGAGTATTTCTGCGTTACGGGGGCAAATTATAACCGTTTCGGAAGCAACCCGCACATAAAGGTGGTGGCGCAATAGTGGCACGGGGAAAGAAAAAATTTTATATCAAGGCCCCGCACGGGCAGAAAATTGAAACTGTGTATAAGGGGGCGAAAGTATCTGTCGAGCTGAAATGGAGTCCTGGGTTTGAAAGTGATATGGAAGGGGTGTTCAGCAGAAAACAGTCTTTCGTAGATCAGGAATGTATCCGGAGAATGGGACCGGAGACGCCGAGAAGAACCGGGGTGTTAGTGAAGTCGGCTACGATAGGGACTGTGATCGGCAGCGGTGAGATCAACCAGATCACACCTTATGCACGAAGGCAATACTATGAGCATAAAACACAATCCAAGTGGTTTGAGAGGATGAAGAACCGGTTTAAAGATTCCATATTGAAGGGGGCGGAAAAGATTGGATAATATTATTGCATCGATCAGGGAGCACATCATGAAATGCCCTTTGATGGAAAATGAAAGGGTTAATGTGGATTATGTCGGAACGGGTATGTCCTATTCTATTGACCCGCTGCCTTGTGATCCGGTGATACAGAGGTATACGGACGGCGGGGCGAAGAAACAGTTCCAGTTTGCGCTTACCAGCAACGAGGCTTACGACGAAGATGCGCGCGTCAATATCGAAAACAGTGGATTCTATGAAGCGTTTGAGGACTGGCTGGAAAAGCAGAACTTAAAGGATGACCTTCCGGATCTTCCAGAGGGAAAAACGGCGGTCGTATTTGAAACATTAAATAAAGGCTACTTATACGATACTGATGGGAACCTTGCCCGGTACCGTGTAGAATGCCGGCTGATTTACACACAGGAGGTATAAAGATGGCAGATAAAAAAGCAAAGATGGTTAAGCGGCATCAGCGGCTTGCATTTATGAATACGGACGAAACAGGGCAGACTCCCAAATTTGAGAGAATGACAGGTTTTACAGCCTTGACTAACAGCAAGAACCCGAAGGAATACAGCCGGCAGTATGTGGACAGGGCATCGGAGGATACAGACGTTGTGGGATATGCGCCGGCAACGGAATATTCTTTTGACCGTCATACCAATACGCCGGTGCACGACAGGATTGCGAAGGTTCATGATGGGGAACTGACAGGAAGTGACGCTTTGGTGGATATTCTGGTGGTGGATTTGTTTACTGCAGATGAACAGAACAGATGTGTTGCCAGGAAGAGAACCTACGCGATCATTCCCGATGCAGACGGGGATGGAAATGACGCCCTGGTATATACCGGGTCTTTTAAATCTAAATCAGAAGTAGAAGTTGGGTATGCGGTCCTGGATGAAGAAGAAAAGATTGCAACGTATACACCGGGAGAGATTCCGGACACGGTATGAGGGGGTGTTTTAGATGATTACCTGGAAGTGGAATGATGTAGAGCTGGAGATTGATTTGGAAGATGTAGATTTTCAGGAACGATATGAAAAAGCGTTTGAAGCTATGGAAGAAGAGGAGAAAGATCTGAAAAAGATTGGAAAACTCTCTGAAATAACCAGGGCTTATTGTGCTATGTTTTATCACCTGTTCGATGCTATCTTTGGTGAAGGTACCGGCGATAAGCTGCTGGGAGGGAAGTTAAATTCCCGGGTTGTTGATGACTGCTATGAATCTTTTTTGAAACATTGTAAACAGGAAGTAGTCTCAATGAATAAGAACAGATCCGCCAGATATCAGAAATACAGGGTGATGTCCAAGAGGTGAAAATACTGTGAACCTGTTTTATGAGGAGTATCCGACAACTGTCTGCGTGGACGGAAATGAAGTCCCGATCATTACAGATTTCAGGGAGATCGTAAAGCTGATCGATATGCTGAAAGCGGAAGATATAGATCCACGGGAAAAGATGTATTTTCTGCTGCAGTATTTCAAAGAGCAGCCAGAAGATTTTGAGAAAGCGGCGGATGCGCTGTCTGATTTTGTGACAATGAAAACTTTCTATGATCCTTGTATGGGAGACTGTGAGACTGAGGAAGAAATCGGAGATGAAGAGCTACGGAAGGACGTATATTCTTTTGCGATAGACTACCCCTTTATTTTTTCCGCATTTCTGCAGGATTACGGGATCAATATCCGGACAATCCAGTATATGCACTGGTGGGAATTTCGGATGTTGTTTTCCGGGCTTTCAGAAAACACAGAGATTAAGCAGCGGATTCTATACCGCAGTACGGATCTGTCCAAGATCAAAGACAAGGAAGAACGTAAACGGATAGCAAAAATACAGCGGTCGATCAGGCTGCCAGATGCAGAACTTACGGATTATGATATCGGGAATGCATTTATATAGGGGGGCCCTATGAGAAAGATTCAATATCCGTCAATAAGAAAAATGTGGTATGTCTGTCCGGTGTGCAAAACAAAGCTGGTAATCTATGATAACACAGCAAAATGCACCGGCTTATTTATTAAATGCCGGACATGTAAAAATGAAATAGAGGTCAAGATATAAGCGCTTTAAATTGAGCCATTGGAGCCTGCGCTATTCACGGAAGGGATGTGGATAGGATGAGCTACGATGGTTCTTTAAAATTTGATACCGCGATCAATGAGTCAGGTTTTAATGCGGGCTTGAAAAATCTGGGGAGTATTGCGAAAGGTGGCCTGTCTGTACTGGGCGGCGCCATAGCTGGGGTAACTGCCGCAATGGGGGCCGGAGTTAGCGCGGCGGTTAATGTGGGCATGAGCTTTGAGAGTCAAATGTCCAAAGTACAAGCGATTTCCGGAGCCACCGGCGGTGAGTTGCAGGCGCTTTCGGAAAAAGCGAAGGAAATGGGTGCCACGACAAAGTTTTCCGCTACGGAATCCGGACAGGCATTTGAGTATATGGCGATGGCCGGCTGGAAAACGGAGGACATGCTGGGCGGTATTGAGGGGATCATGAATCTGGCCGCAGCCTCCGGGGAGGATCTGGCGGCCACTTCTGATATTGTCACAGACGCCCTGACTGCCTTCGGACTGTCTGCCTCAGATTCGGGTCATTTTGCGGATATACTGGCGGCTACATCTACTAGCGCAAATACCAATGTGGGGCTGATGGGAGAGACCTTCAAGTATGTTGCTCCTGTGGCAGGCGCATTGGGATTTTCAGTAGAAGATACAGCTATGGCCATAGGTCTGATGGCGAATGCCGGAATCAAAGGATCTCAGGCTGGTACCGCGCTGCGCTCTATCATGTCCAGGCTTGCAAAGCCTACAGATGATGTAGCTGTTGCAATGTCGGAGCTGGGGCTTTCTATCCTCAATAGTGACGGTAGTATGAAATCCCTGAATGAGATTACCGGGGATCTCCGGAGCAGCTTTGCAGGACTGAGTGAGGCGGAGAAGGCAAGTATGGCGGCTACGCTTGGCGGGCAGGAAGCCATGTCCGGCCTGCTGGCGATTGTAACGGCATCCGATGATGATTTCAATAAATTACAGTCAGCGATTAATGGTGCTACGGATGAATTGACCGGGTACAGCGCAGCGGCTGAGATTGCTGAAATTGCACAGAACAATCTTTCAGGTCAGTTGGATAAAGTAAAAGCGGCTGCAGAAATCCTGGGGATTGAACTTTATGAGTCAGTCAAACAGCCATTAACCGATATCGCAAAGACAGGAGCCGAAGCAATCAGTGAATTGACCACAGCTTTTCAGGAAGGCGGCACTGCAGGGCTGATTGAGGCCGGAGGAAAACTGATCGCGGATCTGCTGACGGGGATTGCCAGTGCATTACCAGACGTGATCACTATTGCCGTAGACGTAATTACTTCGATCATTGACAGTTTAACAGCCAACACTCCGCAAATATTGTCTGCGGGAATACAGATCATACAGGCTTTTGTGGATGGGATGATGCAGATTCTTCCGGTTGTCGGGGAATTTGTCTTAAGTCTGTTGACGCAATTATATACGCAGATCAGTGCCCACGGCCCGGAACTTCTGCAGAAAGGGTATGAGCTGCTGAGCAATCTTGTGGATGGGTTTGTGCAAGCCATCCCGGAAATGCTGCCGAAAGTTCTGGACTTCATCCAGGGGATTGGAGAGAAGCTGGCCGAAGCTGCGCCTGTGCTCATAGAAAAGGGTTTTGAACTACTGAGCAAACTGGTGGAGGGAATCGTGACAGCAATCCCGATCCTGATCGCCAGGGTGCCGGAGATCATCACAACATTTGCAAATGTCGTCAATGATAATTTCCCGACGATACTTGCCAAGGGGATGGAGTTGCTCGGGCAGCTTGCAATGGGGCTGATACAGGCTATTCCAGATCTGATCGCACATATTCCCGAGATTATAGAGGCCATTGTTGCAGTTTTCACGGCTTATAACTGGCTTGCGCTTGGGAAGAATATCATCCAGTTCCTGGGGAACGGGATAAAATCTATGGCTTCGGCGGCTGCTACCGCGGCGAAAAATGTACAGACAGGAATTACAAATGCAATCAAGAACCTCCCAAATACATTGTCCACTCTCGGAAAGAATGCGATTTCAGGGCTTGGAAAGGCAATATCAAGTGGCATCAGTAGTGTGGTTGGACATGCAAGAAATGTAGTAACTGGAATCAAGACTGCGTTTACCAGCATCAACTGGGGAAGTATCGGGAGCAACATTATCAAAGGGATTGCGAACGGTATTGCTGGAGCTGTGGGCGGATTAGTAAGTGCTGCCATCAATGCTGCAAAATCTGCATTCAATGCCGCAAAGAAGGCGTTGGGGATTCATTCACCTTCTACGCTATTCCGGGATATGATTGGTAAAAATATGGCCCTTGGAATGGGGATAGGTTTCGAAAAGAATGTCCCTACAGATGAGATGGAAGCCAGTCTGCAGGATTCAGTTGAACGGATGCGGAATACAACTAAGAAAATAACATCCGCCCCGATGAATACGACCGGACAGATCATTTCAAAGCCGAAGGATCCCCAAACAGGTTCTTCATCTGACTCCCCGGAATTTGACTATGAACGGATGGGAAAAGAAACAGCAAAAGCTATAGAAGGCATGGGAGTATATTTGGATAAGAAACCGGCGGGTAAGATATTAGCGCCAGTCATCGATGATGAGCTTGGCAGGATTAACAGGAGGAAAACATGATGGGAGTTGGAATTACATTTGAAGATAAGATCCACACAGAGAGGGACTGGGGATTGAAATTACTGAGCCTGTATATCCCCATGCCGACGCCGAAGCAGCAGCTGATCGATATCCCGGGCGGTGATGGGAGTATCGACCTTACAGAGGTCAACGGGCGTCCGGCATATAACGACCGGGACGGCCTGGAGCTGGTTTTTGATATTATGGATGGGAATTATAAAAATTGGTTCCTGAAATATTCGGAATTTGCAAAGGAGATTCATGGGAAAAAAGTAAAAATGGTACTGGACGATGAACCGGAGCATTATTATCTGGTGCGCTTCAACTTGGACGGACAAAAGACGAATCCGGCATTCGGAACGGTCACACTTTCCGGAACTGCGGATCCGTTCAAATATGACCTTGTCTCCAGCAATGAACCCTGGAAATGGGATTCTTTTAATTTCTGTACAGGAGTGATTCGGAATCTGGGCGACAAGGTGATATCTGAAACAAATAATACGGTTACTATTTTAGGGGCAGGCATTGATAATTCACCGGTATTTATTGTTACGGAAGCAGATAACCTGAAACTCACTCACCTTGGACGGACGTATACCCTAAAGGTTGGAAGAAACCGGTTCCCTGCCGTACGGGTAGGAGAGCAGGATGTGGTATTGACATTTTCAGGAACCGGGAAACTGTCTGTTGAGTATAGGGGGAGATACTTGTAATGTATCAGATATTGATTGATGGAAGGGATCTGTATTATCCGCAGGATGAAGAGTATACAGCATCAGATCCGGTTGTTAAACTGCAGCTGAATGATTCTGGCACTCTTGATCTTGGGGTACCGGTCTGCAACCCGGAATATGACAATATAAAAAACCGCATTTCTATGGTACAGGTGTTGAAAAATGGAAAAGAGATTTTCTACGGGGAAGTGCGGGAAGCGGAAAAGGATTTTTACAGAACGAAACAAGTTTACGCAGTAGGTGAGCTTGCTTTTCTGTATGATTCTATCCAGCCACAGGCCGTGTACCACGATCTGACCTCCAGGCAGATGTTGGAAACCTGGCTGAACATACATAACAGCCAGGTGGAGGACAAGAAAAAGTTTTATGTTGGTATAGTCACAGTCCATGACAGCAATGACAGCCTGTACCGGTTTACAAACCAGGAGACCACGCTGGACGCGATCCGGGAAAAATTGTGTGAAAAACTGAACGGTTACCTGCGGATCCGGAAGGAGAATGGAAAACGGTATCTTGATTTGGTTACTCTGGAAGAGTATGGGAAGATATGCGAACAGCCCATAGAATTTGGTGACAACCTCCTGGATTATCTTAATGAAAGCCCATAACCATGGTATAATGCGGATTATGGGCTTTTTAACTGTGCTATGATACTAATTTGATACTAACGCCTGTAATCTGTCCGCTACTTCTTCATGTCGGTTTGGGTACAGGTGGCCATAAATATTATTGACCATTTCCACAGTATCACCTATGCGTTCAGCAATGAGCATTGCCGGGAAATCCAGATCAATCAATAGTGACACGTGAGAATGCCGCAAATCATGAACGCGTATTCGCTTAACACCGGAAGATTCACATACTTGATCAAATCTTCTCCATATGGACGCTCTGGTCAGCGGTATAATCCTATCGGAAGATTGCAAGCCGTAGAGACGTTTCATATAATTGCGGATATGGTCACATAGGAATGCTGGAATCGTAACAGTTCGGACACTGTTTTTGGTTTTAGGTGTGGTAATTACATCTTTACCATGGATCCTGTGAAGCGTCTTTGTTACATGGATAGCCTTTTCTTGAAAATTTATATCTGCAGGTGTGAGTGCCAGGGCTTCTCCACAGCGCAGGCCGGAATAATATAGTATGCTATATAAAGTGTTGTGCATAGGACTGTCAACACAGGCTATAAATTTCTTGAATTCTTCCAGCGTCCAGAAATCCATTCTATCTGCATTACTGCTTCCAATCGAGCCAGTCACGCTGCAAGGATTCCTTTGCAAGCCATAATATTTCACCGCAAAATTTAAAATGGCATTCAATTGACTATGAATGTTGTGCTGTGTTGTAGGCTTCAGACCTTCCGAAATCAGCTTATTTTGCCATTTTCGCACATCGGCCGGGGAAATCTCATTGATACGCTTATCTTTGAAATATGGTAGCACACGGTGCTCAATATATCGTTGCTTTACAATTAATGTGGATTCTTTCAGCCTTGAACGGATATCTTCCAAATACAGGTCATAGAGGGCCTGAAAGGTCATATTAGGGCTGCCGGACTGCTTCTCTAAGAAATTGCGTTCCCAGTCCTTCGCTTCACGCTGGAGCTTGAAGCCGCGCTTCATCTTCTGGCGGCGGGTTCCTGTCCAGTCTGTATAATAGAATTTGCAGTACCATGCGCCGGTTTTTTCATCTTTATAAGCTGGCATATATCATCTTCCTTTCATTCCTGCACGTGGCGGTGTCTTTTGAAATGAATGGAAATGAGCTTGATCAGTCCTCCTGGGAGGAATTGCGCCGGCGCAAATTGCTATTCAGTATATTTTTTTATCTCGGTTAACTCATTAACTCTTTTCCCGGCTTCTTTTTTTCCATCAGTATTTAATACCCGATAATCTTGAATTATTTTCAATTCATCAAGAGGAAGCCCATGTTCTAAAACGTCACTATATTCTTTTAGCGAATATTTTGACCAGTCCGGATCCAGATCTTCCATATAAACGCCTAGTGCTGCTGCAATACGGCGAGTAGCATCAAGTTTAGGGTTTCTGTCACCGCTCTCATATTTTCTAATAGAAATTTCTGAAAGATTTGTCTTTTTTGCTAAATCTGCTTGTGTAAGATTTTGGCTTTTTCGTATTCGTTGAATATTCTCTCCGATACTCATGATATACCTCCGTTTACTTTTGAACCTATCATAACACAATATAAGTTAAAAGTATAGATACAAATGTATAAAAAAGTATTGACATATACAAAAGTATCGTTTAATATAGATACAAAAGTAAAAGCGAGGTGAGAAAATGAGATTAGACAAAACAAAAGTTCTTCTGCGTATGGCAGATTTCAGCCTGAACCAGAAAGAGCTTGCAGGGAAAGCCGGGATATCAAGGCAGACGCTTTCGGCCGTCATGAGCGGACGGAGCTGCAGGCCCGCGCTTCTGGGCAAAATCGCCCGGGCCCTGGAAGTGAAACCCGAAGAAATTATAGAACAGTAAAACGCACGTGGCGGTGCCTTTTGAAATGGATGGAGCGGCGTCAGATTTGACGCAGGAAGGAGTGGACATGTCACAGGAAGAATTTAAAACAATGATGGACGAGCTGAACGCCGCAGAGATCGGGCGCCTTGGCGTGGGCTCCAGGGAGTTTCAGGAGCGGCACCAGGAGATCATGGACATGATCGGGGACGTGGACAAGTATCAGAAGGAAAGAAGGGAGCGTATGGAGAAAAGTTACATCACCGCGAAAGAGATCGCGGAAATCCTGGGGATCTCCACAGGGAAAGCGTACAAGCTGATCAGAGATATGAACGCAGAACTGCAGGAAAAAGGATTTCTGACAATCAGCGGGAAGGTCAGCCGGGCATATTTCAATGAAAAATGGTATGGCGCAAAAGTAGGATAAGGAGGGAGAAAAGAACATTGATTCAGAATGATAAGGACCTTGAAATATCGGTCGGCCGGAGCCGGAAGGAAACTCAGTGGAGGACACAACGGTTGAGGTGGTCAGACTTCATCACGAAGCTGTCAGCCCCCGCGCGGTCTCCGGAGACTCTGGCAGAATACAAGGCTCTGTCGAAGGCCCAGCAGGACGAACTAAAGGACGTCGGCGGTTATGTCGGCGGAACCTTGAAGGGTGGAAGGAGGAAAAGCGGCAGTGTAGAAAGCCGGTGCCTGCTGGCGCTGGATATGGACAATATACCGCCCGGCCAAACGGATGAAATATTGAAGCGCGTGGGCGCGTTAGGATGCGCCTATGTGATCTACTCCACACGGAAGCATGAGGGCGCAGCGCCACGGCTCCGGGTGATCATACCGACAGAACGAAACTTGACGGCGGAGGAGTACGAACCGGCAGCCCGGAAGATGGCGGAGCTGATCGGGATCGGGTTCTGCGATCCGACCACATTCCAGCCGGAAAGGTTCATGTACTGGCCGAGTGTCTGCTCTGGTGCTGAATATGTGTTCACATATGGGGATCATGGATTCATTCAGGCCGGATGGCTGCTCGATCAGTACAATGACTGGCGCAATATTTCAGAGTGGCCGACGGTACCAGGGGAATCAAAACAGATAGAAAGGAGCTTGAAACGCCAGCAGGATCCGACAGAAAAAACGGATATTGTAGGCGCATTCTGCCGGGTGTATGACATTCCTGCAGCTATAGGGAAGTTCCTTCCGGATATTTACGAGGAAACGGACGTCCCCGGCAGATATACATACACAAGGGGATCTACTGCGGGAGGGGCTGTATTATATGATGAAGGGAAGTTCTTATTCAGCCATCACGCTACGGATCCGGCAGGCGGAAGGCTATGCAACAGCTTCGACTTGGTAAGGCTTCACATGTTCGGGGACCTGGACGTGGAGGTTAAACCCGGGACATTTACACATCAGCTCCCCAGCAGCCAGGAAATGGTGAAATTTGCGAACCAGGACGAACAGGTACGGCTTGATCTTGCAAGAACGGCATTCGGCAGCCCGGATCTGCCGCGGGGGAACATGGGGGATGAATGGCTCGCGCAGCTTGACGGAAACGGTAAAAAACTGTATAAGACAGCAAAAAATATAATACTGGTTCTGGAAAATGATCCAGAGCTGGGCGGGAAATTTCTATATGATAAGTTTTCAGACAAAGTGTTTACATCCGGCGGGCTTCCCTGGAATACAGACAAGGAGGAAAGAGAAATCGCAGATTCAGACATGGCCGGGCTCCGGGTATTCCTGGAGACAAACTACGGCTTGACCGGTGCGGGGAAGATCCAGGACGCTTTTGACACATTCATCCAGAAGGGAGCCACCCATGCGGTAAGGGAGTACCTAAGCGGTTTGGAATGGGACCGGGTGCACAGGCTGGACACAGCGATCACGGATTATCTGGGGGCAGAGGATTCCGAATATGTGCGGATGGTGACACGTAAGCTCTTTTGTGCCGCGGTAGCACGGGTATTTACCCCTGGGGTGAAATATGACTACCTGGTAGTCCTGATCGGGGCCCAGGGAGTGGGTAAAAGCACTTTTGTTCGTACAATGGGGCTCAATTGGTTTTCTGACAGTTTGAAGGTCATAGACATGCGGGATAAAACAGCAGTTGAAAAGCTGATGGGCGTATGGGTGGCAGAGATCCAGGAAATGGACGGATTTAACAGGGTAGACTCTGAAACAGTAAAATCGTTCTTATCCTCACAAGGAGATAATTTCCGCCCAGCATACGGCAAGCGTACAATAAAAAGGAAAAGACAGTTCGTTCTGGTAGGGACAGCTAACAAAGATGATTTCCTGATAGACGAGACCGGAAACAGGCGGTACTTTCCTATAAGAGTAGGGATCCGAAAGCCGAATAAATCGGTATTTACCGATCTGAAGGAGGAAATCGGCCAGATATGGGCGGAGGCGGTTCTGTTCTGGCGGCTCGGGGAAAAACTCTATCCGGGGCCAGAGTTGGAGAAGCTGGCCGCGGTACACCAGGAGGATCACATACAGGAGGATCCGCGGGAGGGAATGGTTGCGGAGTTCCTGAAAAAGCCGATCCCGGTAGATTGGTATTCTGAAAGCCTGACAGACCGCAAAGTATATATAAATTCCGGATATCAGACATACACAGGGGAGACTATGGAGAGGAGGCGGATCTGCGCCGCGGAGGTCTGGTGCGAGTGCTTCGGCTTGCAGCTTAGTCAGCTGACGAAAAAAGATACCCGTGCAATTAACGCAATCCTCGCCCGGATCTGTGAGGGGTGGACAAGAGACAGGTTACAATTTGGGGATGCTTACGGAAGGCAGAGAGGACTTGTGAAGAATGTCCCGCCGTAAAATGTGAAATGTCCAATTGTCCCGAAGTGTCCAGCTAAATGTCCAGCAGAGAATCCAGTAATATCAAGGCTTACAGCTTATTTGGACAAATGGGACATTTATATTAAGTAAAACATTTAATTACAATTTACGATGTACAACGATGTACAATATACACCGTGGACACCGTAAAACATCGTAAATACATATGCTATATAGAAACGCTAAAAAACTTGTCCATTTGTCCCACACAGTAAAAACGAGAGGAGGTGAGCAAGGATGGGGCCGAAAGTAAGAGAGATCACCGAAGAAATTCTTAACTATGATATAAAGACACTCCAAGAGATCCTTTTGGAGATCGACAACCGCGTAGACTGGGATCTGTACCGGGAACGCTCTGCGGAAGCGAAAATCGAAAGGGTTGATCCGGATTCCATGGAATTTGAGGAAGCGGTTGCCTTGATTGCACAGGCGAAAGACGATATAAAAAAACTTGCACCAAAAAGGAATGCTGTTTTCTTGGTATTGACTAAGAAGATGTGTTTTGGTGAGTAGGAAAGGAAAGAGAAAATGACTACAGAAAAATTATTTGACCTGGATGAATACAAATACAATCTTGAAGGTTTGGTAGACGTGCTCAATGTGAGAGGGGATGGCGTTGATTCAGACGATGTTTTACGGTATTTGACGCTCTCACAGATCACCAGGGCAGCCGATGCTCTGGAGGAGATCGCTTCCAAGCTGGAGCGGATCGGAAATTCCGTGGAGCTCCTGGAGAAGCTGAGCGACTGCGTAGATGAACCGGTACCGTATGTGGGCGGGAGCCAGTTCTGCGTGAGATCCTGATCAAGATGGTAACAAAGAAAAACGTCCTCACCGATGCGCCAACACCAGTGAGGACAAGCACAGCCGGAGCCGTACAAACACAGGTACATAATACCACGGGATCCGGCAGAAAGGGAAGAGGAAATTTTATGGAAGGAAGAATGATGCCTTATTTTGACTTGGAAGATATTTTATTCGAATATGAACGCCAGGAGGCACAGATCGATCTGCTGCAGGTGCTCATTTCGGATGGTGCGGTTGATGTCGTGGGTGCGCCTGAAAATTCTGTGGAGTATGCGCTATATGAAATCTGTGTCCGGATGCAGGAAATAAACCAGGAACTGCGGGAATTTATCCGCAGCAGGGCGCTTCCTGACGTGGTTGAAAACGGTAGAGAGGTATATAGTGCAACAAAGGGGGGAGCGACTCAGAGAAGATATAGTCAAGATATTGGACAAGCTAAATGCTGATGAACTAAAGGGTGTTGATATTTTTCTATACGCACTCTATGGTTCGGCGGCGGATTGTCAAAACAAATAAAGCACGGTAGAGGGTGCAGGGTGCAAAGGTGCACCCTGTAGCAGGAAGGAGATCAGGAGAATGACAACGGAAGAAATTATTGATACAATTCATGTTCTTTGTGAAATGGGTACATATACATATACAGAATGCAAATACACGCTTCTGGCGGTGAGTAGGCAGAGTCCAGCTGTGAATGACTTTATGAAGGAACTGTTTCGTCTGGCAGATCAGCGCAGACCGCGGAATATCTGTATGGGGGTGGAGCCGTGAGCATTAAGATCAGGATATCATACACAGAAGATGAAGAGCTGGCCGGAGTAATCCGGCTGCTCTCCCCCCTGCTCAAGTCCTGGAAGAAATCCGGATCCAGCAAGGGGAAGTATAAAAGGGCTTATGCAGAATTAAGCAGCAGAATCAAAGAAAAATAGTTGTTTCTACCTGTTCTATTTGTTATAATATCCATAGAGTAAATAGAGCAGAGTACCGCACCGGGTCTTCTTCCTCTCTTCCCGGTGTAAGCCAGAAAGGCGTGGGAATTGTCAGATCAGTTTATGGTCTGGTTTGTTCCCGCGCCTTTTTTCTATTTACTCGACCAATAAGCCGACCGGGCGTAAAACGGGGAAAGGGTATAACATGGCAGATCAGAACATAAAAAACACGCAGACACCGCAGGAAGGCAGTCAGCAGGGGACAGGACAGCAGCCCGATCAGGGGCAGCAGCAGGCCGATCAGGGGCAGCAGACGGAAAAGCTCTTCACCCAGGCTGACGTGGATCGGATCGTGGGAAACCGCCTTGCACGCATGAAGCAAGACCTGGAAAGCACCGATACCTACAGGCGGGAACGTGACGAAGCGAAGCGGGAATTGGAACGATATAAAAATGATGCTTTTCTGAAAGAACAGGGGGTTAATGAGTCCTACCGGGATTATGTTACATTCAGGGCGATGCAGGGAGTGAACGACACAACCACCTTCCAGCAGGCTGCAGCGAATTTCCTGAAAGAGAACCCCCATTTTGCCGGCAAGGGTTTTCGGGTGGTTTCCACCGGTACAGGGAATCTAAGCAACGGATCCGGCAGCGATGCCGGTGAAGCCGATGACGCGGCGATCAGGAAAGCTATGGGGCTTAAATGAAAGGATAATGGACGATGGCTATTGAATTAGTTGAAAAATATTTACCTTATGTGGATGAGATATTCACCACAGAGAGTAAAAAGGAACTGTTAACGAACCAGGATTTTACTTTTGAATCAGCGCACAGCGTTAAGATTTATAAAATAAGCACCGGTGAAATGTGGAATTATGGGCGCAGTCATTTTTCTGATCCGGATAAACAGAAGTGGTCTTGCTATGGAGACATCAAGCCGCTGGATGCGACCACGGAACGGTTTGAACTTGGAAGAGACAGATCTTTCACATTTGTGATTGACGCTTTGGATGAAGATGAAACCGGGGAAGCATTAGAAGCATCCAGCGCCCTGGCCAGACAGATCAGGGAGGTCGTAATCCCGGAAGTTGATACACATGTATACGGGAAAATGTGCACCGGTGCCGGGAATAAGCCGGAAGCGGTTGCGCTTACTGCAGAAAACATTTACAGCGAGATCATAAGTGCTGGGAACGCCCTGGACAACGCAGAAGTACCAGAGACCGGGCGGGTTTTGGTGGTAACGCCCGATACATACCTTCTGATGAAGAAATGTAGGGATATTGTAATGGAGACGAACATCGGGAACGATCTGCGGCTCCACGGCGTGATCGGGAATCTGGACGGCGCAAACGTACAGAAGATTCCGGCCAGCAGACTTCCGAAGGGATTCGGGTTCATGCTTGCGCATCCGTGCGCGACTGTAGCGCCTACAAAACTGGCAGATTATAATATCCACCATAACCCGCCGGGGATCAACGGGGAGCTGGTGGAAGGACGCATTGTATATGATGCATTCGTCATGGAGAATAAAGCGAAGGCGATCTACTATCAGGAGATACCAGCGCAGGCTGCATAACCTATAAAAGCATCCAAATATTTGATAAATGCGCTTCGGGCTTTCTTTCCTCCGATTGTCCGGGGCGCCTTCTTTTAAGGGCGGGGGTGTCAACATGAGAGACAGGAACCACGAAGGGTATCACGATTCGACCGCCTGCAGAGCTGTCAGGAGAGCCGACAGGGGCAGGGGAAAGCGTAGGAATACACATTTGACGTACCAGCTGAAAGAAATCCGGAGCTTCCGGAAAGCCGTTGAATGTTTGATTGTCAGGAGTTGAGGGTCATGACCAATGAGCAGCTTGTACTCCGGATCCGGGCCGGTGAGGATGAAGCCGAAAACATGCTGCAGCTCTGGGAACAGAACCAGCGCTTTGTAAGCAGTATCGCTGTGAAGTTCTCTGGATATGCCGAGATGGACGATCTGAAGCAGGAAGGATATATTGCCCTGTGTAATGCGGCGCGGCATTACGACCCGGATCAGGGCTCGACATTCATCCATTACGCCGCCTTCTGGATCAAACAAGGAATGCAGCGGTACATTGAGAACTGCTGCGGGGCTGTCCGGGTCCCGGTCGGCGTGCAGGCGGAGATCCGGAAGTACAAGAAGGTCTGCAGCAGCTTTCAGAAGCAGTACGGCCGTGAAGCGTCAGATCGGGAGCTGTGCGGCCTTTTGTGCATGAATGGGGAGAAACTCGGCCAGTTAAAAAAAGATGCGGAAATGGGGCAGATCCGGAGCCTGAACGAGCCGATCAGGGGAGAGGATGGAGACATCACCTTGGGGGATGCAGTGGCGTCAGCTGATGATCTGGAAGGAGTCACCATGCAGGAGCTGGATGCCGAACTCATGAAGCGGGATCTGTGGATCGCCGTGGATGAATTGCCGGGAAAACTCCCTTCCGTGATCCGCTGCCGGTTCCTGGAAGGGAAAACGCTGGAGGAAACCGGCCGGATCAACGGGATCAACGGGATCAATCGAGAAGCTGTCAGGAGACAGCAGGGAAGGGCCCTACGTGAGCTCCGCTGGTCCAGCGAGGGAAGGAAGTACCGCGGGTATTATGAGGAATACATTTCCGCTTCCCCGGTGTGCCATGTGGGCGTGGAGTCCTTCCGGAGGACGTGGACAAGCTCCACCGAGAAGGAGGCTCTGTGCCATGCAGAGGTAGACCAGGAGCTGGATCAGATACTGAATACCACGCTTGAAAATGATACTTGAATGATACTCAAAATAGAATCAAATGAGATAAATTAGTTGAAATAATGCAGAATTGCCGCGTAAAATCAGAGAAAACAATGGTTTCACGTGGCGATAAAGCAACACACATTCTCCTGGATTATTCAGAAAACATTTCTGCCAGCGACCTGTATACCTGTGTAATCCCCAAAGGGGCAAGGCTGGAAGAAAGCCCGATTGAGGGATTAGAGGCTTATGCTGATATCAAGTCCGTAAATGACGGGAAAGATTATGTATATAGTCCTGAGGCAGTTTCTGTCTATGGGTGGAACCGCTGCGTAGTATCCTGGGATGATGTAACATTGCCCGAGAACCTAAAAAAGAAAGCGGAGGCATGGCTGAAGGATGCGCAGTACGAAACGATGGTGCTGAACCTCACTGCTGCGGATTTGTCCATTCTGGATGCGGATATGGAAAGTTTTGAACTTGGCGATTTCATCCATGTATATTCCAGGCCCCATGGAATGGACAGGGCGTTCCCGGTACAGACATTGGAGCTTCACTTGCAGGATCCATCAAAAGATAATCTGCAGCTTGGTACCAGTGTGAAATTAAGCTATACAGACCAGAACAAGGGAAATTATCAGGCTGTAGAGCAGGAACTGGACAACGTCCGCCAGACCACGGGCTGGATGCAGTCCGCCATCGACAATGCCACGGCCATGATGACCGGTTCCAAGGGCGGCTATAAGATATCGGAATACGATGAGGACGGCCGCTGGCTCCGAGACCTGTACATGAATGCACCGAAGAAAGAGGATGCTTCCCTGGTGATGCAGATCAACATGAATGGTATCGGATTTTCCAGGGAGGGGTTCGAAGGACCATACAAGAACGCATGGACGATAGACGGTGTATTCCTGGGAGAGTTCATCAAGGCCGGATCGATCTCCGCTGAGAAGCTGTCCGTGGAGTACCGGGAATCCGTGAATGAGGAGATTGTGGCAAAGTTCAACGTAGCCGCCGGAAGGATTGAGGCTGAGGTCACTCGGGCCCAGGGAGTGGAGGTGGAACTGGCCGCATCCCTGAAAGTGACTGCCGATTCGGTGCAGACCAAGGTCTCAAAGGGGGAATTTGGTTCTTATGCGCAGCAGTATTATGACAAGGTGATCTACGGATTTAACCAGAGCAGTAAGTATGTGCAGATCAATCCCGGGGAGATTGCTATATACGATAACGGCGTATCGGACAGCAAAAAGCGGGCTGCCTTTAACCACAACGGGAGCCATTTTTACCGGGACGGATACCACGTGGGAAAGATCGGGACGAACCAGATGCAGTCGGATGCGTCAAAGAAGGGGCTTGTCTTCGACCTGGAAAATGAGGCGGCATACATGTCCTGGTCCGCGGCAATGAGCGCCAGCGCGAATACGTATTCCCAGAAATGGACGTATACGTTGAAGAGTGTTGGAGGGCAGGCGGCGGATACGCTGAACGCGGGATGTGATGTCGATATGCATGGGTATACCCTGAAAAATGTGGATCTGGAAAGCGTGAGGGTGGGGAATACCAGGACTTGGGAGGGGGAAATCCCGATCATAACGGACATCCGGGATAATGGGGATGGTACCATAGGATGGTCTTACAGCACCATAACGGTAAAAGACGGTTCTGTTATGGCGGCACCGAGGGCGTGATAACAGCGGCGGGAGCATGCCTGCGGGACAATGCTTGACAGAGGGAGGTGATGAAATGTCAAATACGGCCAGGACGGATGAAGATATCAATAAAGAAAACAGGATAGCCTGGGGCGAAGAATCCCGGACAGGAACGCGGGAGGCGGCGGTATACGTTTTCCAGGAATGTGAAAGGGAGGTCCGGGACGCCAGGGACAATGAGCAAATCGAAGGGAGGATGAAACCTTATGGAAAATAAGCGGAATAAAGAAAGCGATATCAACTGCGGCAGTATCAGTGCGGAAAAACTGCGGGCGGACCATGAGAAGAAACCGCAGCCTGTGAAACCGGTGACGGTCAGGCTGGATGATTTTAGAAGGAACTTGAACCAGGTGGTGGCTGACTCAGAGCTGCCGCCTTTTCTTTTGGAGATGGTCCTGGGGGAAATGCTATCGGCTATGAGCGACGTGGCAAGACAGGAGCGGGAACAGGACAGGGAAGCCTGGGAGAGGGCCTGCGCAGAGCTGGAATATGAGCATAACAAGGAATCCAAGGGGAAGACTTGCAAGGGTGGTGAGGTAAATGGCTGATATCAGCAAGGAGATACAGGATTTTCAGGATGCGGTCCACGGGGAGGAGGTCAGGGGAAGTTTGATTTCCCTGGCCGAGAAGGTGAACACCGAATCTACCGCGGCCAAAGAGGCGGCGGCCAACATGGCGGAAATGGCGGCGGACGCAGTGCTGAACGCCAACACGGCAGCCGATCGGGCGGACGCTGCTGTCAGCAAGGCGCAGAAAGCGGCGGATGATATCCAGGAAGCGGCAGAGAGAGGGGATTTTTCCGCAACGATAGCAGTGGAAAGTGTGGTCACCGCGGATGCCGGGGGTCAGGCGTCCGTAGAGAATATCGGGACAGAGAAGGACGCCAGGTTCCGTTTTACAATCCCGAAGGGAGATAAAGGCGACAAGGGGGAGGATGGAACTTCCGTCAATATCAAGGACAGGCTGGATTCAGAGCAGGATTTACCTGAAAATGGGAATAAAGGGGATGCGTATATCATCCAAGGGGATATCTATGTCTGGGACGGGGCACAGTGGAATAACATCGGAATGATCCAGGGGCCCAAAGGCGACCCGGCCACAATCCGGATCGGGGAAGTAACTGGCGGGGAAGCCGCTTCGGTGGAGAATGTAGGGACGGAAACGGATGCGGTTCTGAACTTCATTATCCCCAAGGGGAGGGATGGAACATCTGTCGGCTTAGGGGAGCCGGAAATCTCGGTGGATACCGGGATCGGGGAACCTTATGCGGAGGTCACGGTCAGCGGCCCGGATGACGCAAAGGTATTCCGCTTCGAATTTCATAACCTGAAAGGGGAGCCGGGGGCGGAAGGCGCCATTGATGAAAACGCGGTGGTCAAATTTACCGCCGCCGCGGAACTGGGGAATATCCAGAGCGGGGAAACTCTGGCGGTCATCCTGGGAAAGCTGGAAAAGCTCATTTCAGAGATGAAGGAGGTTGCTTTTTCCGGGAAATATTCCGACCTTACAGGCGCCCCGGAGGATGTGGGCGATCTGACCAACAATGCAGGATACGTCACTACAGATACCTGGAAAGCGAATACGGCAGACAGTGAGGGCTATGTGGCATCCGGAAAAGGCCAGGCGGACAAGGTCTGGGGAACGGACGCGCAGGGGAATCCTGGCTGGGTGGACCGGGTCAAGGCGGAAGACCTGAAGAATGACTTCGTCAGTAAATCCGGAGATACGGTAGCCGGAACCCTGAAAGCGCAGACCATGGTGATCGGGACGGCGCCGTCAACAGAAGTCGGCGCGATATGGATCGGATAAGGAGGAGATGCGGAAATGTTTGATGTAGATTATATTATTCCCTGCTATGGGAGTCCGGAGATCATACGGCCGGGATTGCGGAGCCTGGCGAACCAGTGGCACAGTGAGTTTCTTCATGTGATCCTGGTGGATGACTGTTCCCCGAATACAGACTGCGGCTACCAGGACCTGGTTGATGAATTTCGGCCATATCTGGATATCCGGTGTATCAGGACACCTGAAAATATGGGACAGGGATTAGCCAGGCAGTGGGGGATCGACCATTCCGACCACGAATATTTTATGTTCCAAGATGAAGATGACATGCTGGCCAACGCCCTGGCGTTTTCCATTTTTATCGGGGCGGTGGAGGATAATATTTACCAGAAGGAGGAGGACACAGGCGGGGAAGGGAATATCTATATCCTGGATGGGGAAGGAAAGCCGGTCATTGACAGAACAAAAAAGTCGGTGGCGGTCGTGTCCGGCCCGCTGTTTGAATTTGACGACCATCATACCCGGGTGATCGAGGCGGGCAACCGGATCTGGGTCAATGCCAAGCTGTACAACAGGAAGTTCCTGGAAAAGCACAATATCCGGTTTAATGAGGCCCAGAGCCGGCATGCGGAGGATTATTATTTCATGAGCTGTTTCTTCTACTGCCTGGATCACGATTCAGATTATACGGGGATCCTCCTGGACGATCACCAGCTGACCTACCTGTGGTACCCTAACGAAGGAAGCCAGAGCCGGAAGGACCCGCACTATGGTTTTATGCTGTCAGGGTATACGATGAACGGTTCGGTGAATATCCTGGAGTTTATGAAGGACACGAAACGGCATCAGATCGAGTGGAATGAGGAACGGGAAGCCAAGTACCGGCACACGGTCCTGAATATGACGGTCTATTCGTATTTCACGTTTCTGTCATTTATCCGGCGTGTGGCGTCTACGGATTACATTCCAGCGCTTGAACTGGACTGGTATATGCTGCGGGATTCCTGCAACATGCTCCGGGAGAAATGCAGGGAATACTATGATTCTTATACATATACGGAGAAGATCGACGAGTATTATACGGTCCGGCATTTTTCGGATGTGCAGTTCACAGAGCCGTGGGTGGATCTGGATACGTATATTGTGGATGGCTGCGAAGAACTGGGATGGGATTATGGGGAGCTGCTGCGGTGTAAGGAGACGTACAGGTTCAATGAGTGGGGGCTGTTGGTATGAGTGGTCTGGCAGTCAGGAATAAAAGTGGGGAGTTGCTGCAGTATACAGGAACCCAGTTTGAAGGGTTAGAAAATACAGGCACGCATCATCTGTGCGTACGGACAGGGGCCGGGACGGATGATGTGGTAAAGTACGGGCTGACGTCTGCGCCTCTGAATGATAAGTATAAGGCGCTCAAGATGCGGATACCGGACAACGCGGGAGGGAGGGAAGCGTATATTGCGCAGAGGTATTCAACCAGTGTTTCTGCTTCGGCATCGAAAACGTATACCACATCCAGGGCGAGTAATTATGTGTCGTCTACTACTTTGAGGACGGCGAGTAGTTCGAGGCTGAGTACGGGGAATGCTACCAGGGTGAGTACGCATGCACCGATTTATTATGGTTCATCCCCTATAATTTTTACAACGACATCATCAGACAAATTCAATGGGTCGGGGCAGGTAGGTGTGAAAGGGCGCTTACTTACCAATTCATCCGGTACATCTATATATACTAGCGTCCTTGCTTATGCGAATATAAAGGTTACAAGTTATGACACTTTGTGGGAGGAGGGTACTGCATCCGTGACCGTTACTAGAGGCGCATATTCCGTAACAAGAACCCAGACATCCAGGGTGAGTAATTATGTGACATCTACGACCTTAAGGACGGCAAGCAGCAGTAAACTCAGCACCGGGAACGCAACGAGGAGCTCTGCGTACAATACCAGCAGCAGTGTGTCAACCACAAGCTCAAAGCTGACCCATAACGCAAACCTATGATCTTCCGGCCAGGCTTCATCAGGCTATCGGCAGGCGGCCAGATGCCGGGGGAGAACGGGAGATAAAGCTAAGCCCCACAGGCAGGGTCTTATTTTTATGGAGCCTTTTAGAAAAAAGTACATCAAGAACAGGAGGACATTATGAAGATTCGTGCAGAACCGTCAAGTCTTGATCAGATATCTATTTAATGTGATTTCAAGGAAAGGGGAGAATGTATATGAACGTGAACTACAAATTTATTTTCGCTGCGGCTTTCGGTTTTTTATCCTCACTGCTGGGGGTATTGGCGATGCCGGTCTTGCTGGTGGTGCTGTGCAACATCATTGATTACGCCACCGGCCTGATGGCGTCCCCGTACCGCTCACAGGATATCAATTCCTATAAAAGTATCCGGGGAATCGGGAAGAAAATATGCATGTGGCTGCTGATCGTAGTGGGCGCCATCATTGACCAGACGTTATTGTATGCTTCGGACACGGTAGGAATCCGGATGCCGTTCACTTTTTTGGTGGCCTGCATCGTGGCGCTGTGGATCATCTGCAATGAGATCATCAGCATCCTGGAGAACGTGAAGGATATGGGAGTAAAAATCCCCGGCTTCCTGGAACCGCTGGTCAGGATCATCAAGTCCCAGGTGGAGGAGATGGGGGATCAGCAGGAAAGCGAAATAGAAAAGAAGCACAGAGAGGGCGAATGATCGTCCTCTCTTTTTGCGCCGGCGCAAAAGTCCGGCAGGAAGGAGAAAGATATGCCAAAACTATTTTACATTGCGGGACACGGTGCTGGGGATCCCGGAGCAACCGGAAACAAATATCAGGAAGCGGAAAGGGTCCGGGCACTTGGAAACAGATTAAAAGCAATCGGTGGAGCCAACGTGATCCTGGGGGATTTTAACAGGAACTATTATGCTGACAACGGGATCAGTACGCTGAATATACCAAAGGATTACCTGATCCTTGAAGCGCACATGGACGCAGGGGCACCATCTGCTAGAGGCGGGCACGTTATCATCAACGCGGGATTTACAGCGGACAAATATGATTCTGCGCTTGCGGCTATGCTTTCCAGGATTCTTCCAGGCCGTTCCAGTATGATTGTTGGGAGAAATGACCTTGCAAATCCGAACAGAGCGGCCGCATGTGGGTATAATTACCGTCTGGTAGAATTTGGATTTATTACAAACGCAGAGGATGTCCGGATATTTAATTCCAGGATGGATGATATTGCATGCGGGATCCTGGATGCGTTTGGAATTGGGAAATTAGAGTTGAAATCAGAGGAGGAAGAAGACATGAGAGAGATCGTTCAGGCGAAAAATGG
>Ga0137308_101076_pt1 | contig 31755 bp, 30 predicted proteins | sample Inofrocosms_June_FD_97181 | JGI IMG/M metagenome (GOLD analysis project Ga0137308, IMG submission 97181) | Mouse cecal microbial communities from Vienna, Austria - N-Acetylneuraminic and N-Acetylglucosamine D2O microcosms_June | ecosystem: Host-associated > Mammals > Digestive system > Large...
ATCCAGTTATTTTTTTGACGGTTTTATTCCAAGATTAACATGGACTCTGTACAATGCTGACAATACAGTGAAAACATATGAGCATTTTGACATGCCTCTACTTTTGGCAGTAGACGAAGTATATTCTCGAATTAGAAATGTAAAGTATCGCTATATTGCTGGGTAGCAAACACTATTTCCGGATGAGGTTGATCAGTATGAGCCAGAATTGATAAAGGAGATTATAAACAATTGTATTGCTCATCAAGATTATCGTTTACGTGGAAAAATCAATATTGAAGAGTTTGAGGATAAACTTGTTTTTATAAATGAAGGAGGATTTATCCCGGAAACTATTGAACAAGCGTTGGAGCCAGGATATAAACCGCCTTATTATCGAAATGTTTTTTTGTGCAATGCAATGGTAAATTTGTATATGATTGATACTAATTCTATGGGAATACCGATGATGTATCAAATTCAAAGAGATAAGTGTTTTCCTTTACCAACATATGATTTAGAAACACTCAACCGGGTTAAGGTGACTGTATTTGGAAAAATCATAGATAAAAATTACACACAACTTTTATATTCAAATGGCGATTTAGATATACAAACTGTATTTTTGTTAGATAAGGTTCAAAAGAAAGAAACAATATCTAAAGAAAATTTTAGGATATTAAAAAAGCAAGGCTTGATAGAGGGGAGGTATCCAAATTTATTTGTGTCTTTTAAAGTAGCAGATATTGTGGGACAAAAAGCGGACTATATACGAAACAAAGGATTAGATGATGATATTTGCAAACAGTTAATAGTAAAGGCCTTAGAATCTATGGGAGAAGCAAGTAAGCATGAATTGATGGATATATTAGACAAGGCATTACCGGATGTATTGAGTGAAAATCAAAAATCAAAAAAAGTATCAAATCTATTGCAAATATTAAAAAATGAGAAAATTATTGCGACAAAAGGTAAAAACCGGTATGCAAAGTGGTATATAGTAAAATGATTATTAATGTATAGTATTAGAGAGGTTATTTGATATGAACATAGCCGCATACTGCCGTGTATCCACGGACAAAGAAGACCAACTAAACAGTCTCGAAGCTCAAAAAGCTTTTTTGCCGAATACACCATCCGCACAGGCGATACCCTCATAAGATTATATGCAGATATGTATACAGACGATTTAATCTCCCGCGAAGAACTGAATACCAAAATTGGCTGTATGCGTAAGGAAATTGAGCGGCTTGAGAATGAACTGAAAATGGTATCATACCATCTGACAAAAGGAGAGCAATTAGAGCATATCCTTGGTAATACTTTCAAAGCAGTAGAAGATATCACAGACGTTCATCAGATGACCAATGAGCAGCTCAAACAGATTATCCAGAAAATCGAAGTGGACAAAGAGGGGAACGTGGATATTTTTCTACGGTTGTTTGGAGATTTGGGACTGGAAGAGGCCGTATTGATTGAGAATACAGCAAATGAGACTGAAAATATGCCCAATACGGCGAAAAACATGCAAAATACAACAGACATCAATAACATTCTAAATAGTAACAACTATACAGAAGGACATTTTGGAGATATCAAGGAAAATGATGACTTTCGACGGTTCAATCACCGTTCAACCGAGAAAGTATATAAGGAGTTTATGCTGTATGCGATAGGTAGAAATAACAATAAATATCATCGCTTCTTGAACAGCAAACTCCAGAAATTTAAAGGAAAAAAAGAAGAAAATATCGCTTCATGAAAGGTGTGGTTCAACAGAAGGGGAACCTTTATTTAGTGCAGCCAAAAATAATGCTTCCTCCTATAAATAGAGATACCCCACAGAATGTGCCAGTGCTAAACGGCATCATTTCCGCAGGGTGTCTCTATTTTTCTTTAAAATCGGAAGAAATCGGTATTAGCCGACTGCCCCTTAGCATTGTCTTTATTCCTCAGAAACATATATAGGGAAGCAATCTGCAGGATTTTTTATATTGCGGTAATAATCTATGAAGCGTTCAAGGAGTTCGTCTTGAGACGTTGTCTCGCCGATTAATTCCATCTCATCAAGCGCTTTCTGAGCATTTCCGTCAATCTGGTATGCCTGGATCGCCTTTTCTTCTATATGCTTCGGGGCCTTCTCAAGCGTCTGCCCTTCTTCCCAGATCACAAGCTTGTCTTTCTTGCCTTTTCCCCGATAATTGATAGAAGTACAAGTATAAGTAGAATCAGGGTAAAGATTTGAATAGAAATCTCCGGAAACTTCCGCGGGGAATATGATGCTCATGGTGTCATAGTAAAAATATTTTTCTTCGTCTACAGACAACGGGTACTGACAATGTAATTCGTAAAAGCCTTCGTGTTTGTCCGAGGTTTTGTCAATAATGTCCATTGATCCCAGTATCGGCGGATTGACCAGCTTCGGGAATTCCAGCGTACAGTAGATGTCCCCGCCCGCCAGTTGGTAGAGTTCTGTGATCTTAATATCTTCTGCCGGTACGGCAAAGACGCTTGATTCCAGGAATTCCGTCCAGCCGATCTTAACTAAGGCTCCGCCAACCAATAGAAAGAAACCGAGTATTATAATGTTCAGGAAGGTGATCTTCTGCCGGTACTTCCTGAGAGATTTTACGAACCGCGCCCCTTCTTTGTCAGTCTCTTCCGGGATGGCAGAGACAGGCGGGAACGTCTCTTTGGCCTGTTCATAGGCCTTGCGGCAGCCGGCGCAGTCTTCGATATGATCCTTGATGATTCGGCTGCTTTCTTCACTGCAAACGTCGTCTTCGTACAGGATCAGCAGATCCCGGATCACCCCGCATGGTACGGGTGCATTCTTCGAAGCGTTCAGATAGCTTTGGTCATGTTTGGAATTCGTATTATTCGTAGTATTCATATTCGTACCCCTTTCATTTGAAAATGATCTGTTCGCGGATTTTTGATTTTGCCCGGTGATAGGTGACCCTTGCCCAGCCTTCCTTTCGGCCGAATATCTCGCCGATCTCCCGGAAGGACAGCTCGCCGAGCGTCCTCAGCGTGAATACTTCCTTGTAAGGTTCCTCCAGATAATGAAGGACCTTATAGATAGAGAGCGCTTCATCCTTGCTGATACACATGGATTCCATGCTGTGCTGTGAAGAACTCTCACTGTCAGAGATCTTATCTTCTGTCTCCTGGTGTTTCGTCTTTTTTATGTGGGACAGGTAAGTATTCTTGGCAATCTGAAAGAGCCAGGTTTTAACGGAGCATTCGCCGCGGTATTTGTTGATATTCTTCAATACCTTAAAGAAGGTTTCCTGAGTGATCTCCTCGGCAATATCCGGGCTTTTGCTCATGGCCAGGATGAAGAGATAGACGTCTTTGAAATACAATCGGTACATTTCCTCGAAATCCATGGTGTATCACCTCCTTTATTAATTAGACTCCCCGGGGTACGTTTTGTTACAGGAATTCTCCTTATTATTCGTATAAGCTGCCAATCAGATGATCAGCCATATAATCAGAGACCTCCATATAATCGTGCGGGAACATTGAGAAAATGTCAAGCAGAGACTTAGAAATGCAAAATATTATAGACAACCGGAATGCGGATGTGGTATGATGAACACCGACACTATGTGAATACTCTTTGCTTGGTATCAGGCAGGGGGTATTTTTTATCTTATAGGAAAGACCGTGCTGTTATAAAGTGTTAAAGTCTATGACTTTCCTATGATAAATCAGGAAGGAATGTTTTTATATGGAAGAAGTAAGATTTGAAAATCTGGGACTGTGTCCGGAGATCATGAGGGCAGTGAAGAGGATGGGATTTGAGGAAGCGTCGCCGATCCAGGCAAAAGCGATCCCGGTTATGATGTCGGGGAAGGATCTGATCGGGCAGGCACAGACCGGGACAGGCAAGACGGCCGCATTTGGGATACCGCTTCTTGCGAAGATCAATCCTAAGAATAAGAAGCTACAGGCGATCGTACTGTGTCCGACCAGAGAGCTTGCCATACAGGTAGCGGAGGAGATCCGCAATCTGGCGTATTATATGCACGGCATCAAGGTGCTGCCGATCTACGGCGGGCAGGAGATCGTGAAGCAGATCCGCTCTTTGAAGAGCGGCGTACAGTTGATTATCGGAACACCTGGACGTGTGATGGATCATATGCGGCGAAGAACGGTGAAGATGGACCAGCTTCACACGGTTGTGCTAGATGAGGCGGACGAGATGCTTAACATGGGTTTCAGGGAAGATATCGAGACGATATTGGAAGAGGTGCCGAAGGAGCGGCAGACGGTTCTGTTTTCTGCGACCATGCCTAAGCCGATCCTGGAGATCACGAAGAAATACCAGACGGATGCCGAGCTTATCAAGGTGACCAAGAAGGAACTGACGGTTCCGAGCATTGAGCAGTATTATTATGAAGTAAAACCGAAGAATAAGGAAGAAGTGCTATCAAGAATCCTTGATATCTATAATCCTAAGCTTTCAGTCGTGTTCTGCAATACGAAGAAGCAGGTGGATCTTCTGGTAAACGGGCTCTTAGGCAGAGGGTATTTTGCCGCGGGGCTGCACGGAGATATGAAGCAGGCGCAGAGAGACCGGGTCATGGAGGGCTTCCGTAAGGGGAAGACGGATATCCTGGTGGCGACGGACGTTGCGGCGAGGGGGATCGACGTGGATGAAGTAGAGGCCGTCTTCAACTATGATCTTCCGCAGGATGATGAATATTATGTACACCGTATCGGCCGGACCGGAAGAGCGGGACGCGTGGGGCGGTCCTTTTCTTTTGTTTCCGGCAGAGAGGCATACAAGCTTAAGGAGATACAGAGGTACTGCAAGACGAAGATCTATGCGCAGAAGGTTCCGTCGCTGAATGACGTGGCGAATACCAAGATAGAGAAACTGATGGATACGGTGAACCGGATGATTGAAGAAGAAGATCTGACCGCATATCTGCAGTTGGTCCAGTCGGAGGTCAATGATTCCGATTATACCAGTATGGATATTGCGGCGGCGCTTTTGAAGCTGTGCGCAGGGGGCAGCGAAGAGCCCCAGGAGACATTTGCCGATACGGGGGCGGAAGAACCGGGGATGGTCCGTCTGTTTATTAATGTCGGTAAGAAGGATAAGGCAAGGCCGGGAGATATCCTTGGGGCATTGGCAGGCGAGAGCGGGATTCCGGGCAGAGTCGTGGGCACGATCGATATGTACGATAAATACACGTTTGTAGAGGTTCCTACAGAGTATGCAAGGGAAATCATCAACTCTGTGAATCATACGAAGATCAAAGGGAAATCAGTGGCAGTCGAGCCGGCCAATCAGAAATAAGCCCCGATAGCAATATGCATTGCTATGCTTCCCGCTCGATTCCCTTTGCCGAGAGGAATTTTTCGGCATAGGCGTCCCATTCCTTTTCCAGTGTTTTGTCCATGGAGAAGGTGTTCATGGAAATGCCTGTGACACATTGAAGGATCGATCCGTCATAATGAAAGTTCAGATATAACCCGGTAATGTCTTTTGGGCTGAAAGAGGTTATCTGATGTTCCAGGAGGAATGCTTTGAAGTCTCCGGGGGCAAGCGACAGTATGATCTTGAAGTTCAGCGGGGTGCGTTTCCCGCGGATGATGCTCAGGCAATACTCGCGCAGATCCTTCCAGCAGGCGTAATCCTGCTCCGGCTTCTCATCGAAGAAATCCTTGTGAAGGAAGCCGTCTATGGTATATCTGCAGAATGTGGTGATCTCTCCCTCGATCAATGCAAATTGATCGAAGGTATCACGAAGGAGCAGATGAGACATACAAGATTTGGCTGATAATGTAAACAGATTCATATAATGATCTCCTTTCCGCTAGGGTGTGTTCTGATGGGTATAATTTTAGTATAGCATATATTTGACTTTTAAGGGGAAAAACAGTACAATGTGTACAGATTATAAGCTGTATGAATGTAACAGGGCAGCTTGTCTGAACTGTTGTCTGACAGAGGGAGTACGCGGCTATCGTGAAGAAACAAGAGAAGAAGACGAAGAAAAGTGAAGACAGGGATATTGTCCTGCGCATGGCGGTTACTGCCATGATCGTCTGGATGATCTTCGGAGGGATTGTTTTTGCCATAGGCGTGATGAACCCCAGGGAAGATCCAAGGGCGGGTCTTGCAAGGCTTGAACAGATGGAGGCGGAAGATACGGAAGAGATCGACGGTCAGATCCAGGCGTTAGAGGAGGCAGAGCGGGCGGCGGATGAGGCGTGGGCCAACAGGCCGCTGAGCGAGAAGTTCGCCAATTCATATGTGATAGGCGATTCAATTGCCCAGGGCTTGTATGAGCAGGCGGTTTTGGACGGTGCATATGTTACGGCAGAGCAGGATACAGGCGTATGCAGATCGGAAGTCAGCATGATCGAGAATCATGTTTCAAGAGCGGTGGAGGTAGGTCCGCAGGTGTTGTTTTTATGCTACGGTCTTAAGGATGTAGAAGCGGCGTCGGGGAATGCGGATATATTTGCAATGGCATATAAGAGCGTACTGGACACGCTTAAGGAGAAGCTGCCAGAGACAAGGATCTATGTCAACAGTGTTCTGCCGGTCGAGCAGGCTGTGATCGACGAAAACGAGCTGTACGGCTGTATTCCCGAATATAATGAGAAGCTTAAGGAATTATGCGCCGAAGTGGGCGTGACTTTTATTGATAACAGCAGTCTGGTCAAGGATGAGTACTATTATGAGGATGGGATTCATCTGACGGCGGAATACTACACGGAATGGGCGGATCATATGGCTGAGATTGCGGAATTGTAGTGGATAGTAAAGGAAGCTTATATTCATGTTATTTGACAGTGTTGTTTTTTTGTTTTCATTTTTACCGGTGGTTCTGATCCTGTATTACCTGGTGCCGGGCAGGCTTAAGGAAGCAGTGCTTCTTCTGGCAAGTCTGGTATTCTACGCCTGGGGAGAACCGACGGGGGTACTTGTACTTATATGTTCTGTCATATTTAACTATATCTGCGGGCTGGATATTGCGGGAAAGACGAAGAACCGCCGCAGAGCAAGACTTAGTCTGATTATCAATCTGGCGGTGAATCTCGGTGTTCTGGGATTTTTTAAATACGGAAGAGCGGTACTTACTGGTTTAGGCGCTGTGCTTCCGGTCGATATACCGTATCAGGGAGAGCGGCTGCCGATCGGCATGACTTTCTATACTTTCCAGATATTATCTTATATTATAGAAGTTTACAGAGGGAATGTAAAGGTGCAGAAGAATATCATGGACTTTGCACTTTATGTTACCATGTTCCCGAAGCTTCTTATAGGTCCGGTCATGAGGTATCCTGACATTGAGAAACAGCTTCATACAAGGCAGCTATCGGTGGGGAAGCTTGGAGAAGGGATGATGTATCTGGTTCTTGGGCTTATGAAGAAGACGGTACTGGCGGACACGATAGGGGTGGTGTACGCGAAGGTCGTATCGCTTGAGATTGGGCAGATGTCTGTACTGAGTGCGTGGCTTGGATGTGCGGCGTTTGCACTTCAGATTTATTATGATTTCAGCGGATATTCGGATATGGCGGTTGGGCTTGGGAAGATGCTGGGATTCGACCTGCCGAAGAATTTTGACCATCCTTATATTGCGGGGAGCACTACGGAGTTCTGGTATCGGTGGCATACGTCTCTTAGGGGATGGTTCCGGGAATATGTGTATTATCCTCTTGGCGGCGGGGAGACGGATGAAGGCAGGCAGGTGAGGAATATCCTTGTGGTATGGCTTCTGGTCGGTCTGTATCACGGTCTCTCATGGAACTATATAGTGTGGGGATTGTATTGCGGAATCCTGATGGTTGCGGAGAAGCTGTTCCTGTGGAGAATGCTGGATGGGCTGCCGGGATTCCTGGGACATATATACAGTATTGTGCTGGTACTGATCGGCTGGGTATTCTTCTTCAGTCCGGGAATCGGTGAAGCGTTGTCTTATCTGGGGGTTATGTTCGGGGCGGGAGCCTCTGGATTGGTTGATGATCAGGGAATGTACCTTCTGGTCACGAATCTGTCATGGTTCATCATCATGGTGTTGGGATTGATGCCGTTCATACATAAGGGATTTGACAGCATTGCGGATCAGGGAGACAAGGGCTGGGCCGTGGTGAATGCCGCGGTATATGCCCTGCTTTTTGCGGTGTGTTTCACGTATCTGACTACGGGACCTCACGGACCGTTTTTGTATCTTGCCTTTTAGAGATATTCTGGGAATTCGGAGAAGAATGATGAAACAGAGATCAAACAAAGCCGGAAAACTATATAGAAGAAAAACAGCGGCGGCAGTGCTCCTTGGGATGCTGGGGCTGATGTTCCTGATTGAGCTGATTCCGATCCAGAGATCATACTCGGGAAAGGAGAACCGCAAGCTCCTGGGACGGCCGGAGATATCTCTTAAGGCGGTCGCAGACGGGAGCTTTATGAGACAGTATGAGGAGTACCGGTCCGATCAGTTTACGGGGCGGAGCCTGTGGCTGTCGGTTCGGAACGACATGGATCTGCTGGCGGGAAGGCGGGATTCTAACGGTGTATTCAAGGGAGAGGATCAATATCTGTTGGAAGACGTGGCCAGGCCGGATCAGGAGCAGATGAAGGAGAAGCTGGATGCCATGGGAGAATTCCGGTCAAGTTACGGTAAGGTTCCCATGTATCTGATGCTGGTTCCGAATTCTGCCAATATTCTGGAGGATAAGCTTCCCAGATTCGCGGTCACGGCGGATCAGGAGCAGATCTTTGAAGATATCCGTCAGGAGCTTGGAGAGCAGGTCGTCTGGGTAGATGTAAGCAAGACATTGAAGGAACACAGGAAGGAAGAGATCTACTACCGCACGGACAGCCGGTGGACAACGCGGGGAGCATATTACGCTTTTCAGAAGCTCTCGGAGACTATGGGGCTTGATCAGGAGAAGACGCCTAAGTGGCAGGAATATGTGGTTACGAATATATTTAACGGAAACCTGTCGGCCAAGAGCGGATATGGAGGAGGCGTGGAAGAGTCCATCTATATATATGACGCAGAGAAGAAGGGGGAAGAACCTCAGATCGTGGTTGAATATGTGGATGAGGGCAGGAAGACGTCTACCCTGTATGACCGGACGAAGCTTAAGGAAACTGACGCATATGGTCTGTTCCTTGGCGGCGACCATGGCAGGATAAATATTCGGACTACGGCGGATACTACGGACCGGCTGCTGCTTGTGAAGGACTCTTATGCTAACTGCCTGATTCCTTTTCTGACGCCTTATTACAGAGAAGTGATCGTGATCGACCCGGCGTATTACAAGGGCAGCCTGGATGATATCATGGAAGAGAATAAGATTACAAGCGTATTATTCCTGTATAATGGAAATACTTTTGCAGAGGATGAGAATATAAACGGGGTGCTTAGGTGATGGTAAGGCTGAATAAATACTTAAGTGATGCCGGAGTGTGTTCCAGGCGGGAGGCAGACAGGCTGATCGAGAGCGGCCGGGTAACGGTTGACGGAATCAGGGCTGTCCCGGGGATGAAGGTGGAGACCCATCAGGAGGTCAGAGTCGGGAAGAAGCTGATCGGAGGCGACAGCAAACGGGTCGTCCTGGCGGTGAATAAGCCCGCGGGCATCGTATGTACAGAGGACAAAAGAGAGCGGAAGAATATTATCCGGTACTTGAATTACCCTCAGAGGATTACTTATGCGGGCCGTCTGGATAAAGACTCGGAGGGGCTTCTGCTAATGACCAACGACGGAGATCTGATCAATGGAATGATGCGGGCAAGATACGGGCATGAGAAGGAATACAAGGTGACGGTAGATAAGCCGGTGACGAAAAGGTTCTTAGAGCAGATGGCAGAAGGAGTTCGGATAACAGACCGGGAGAAGAGGCTTGATGCGGTGACCAGACCGTGCAGGACGAAGGCAGCAGGCAGATATACATTTACCATTGTACTGACCCAGGGTCTTAACCGGCAGATACGCAGGATGTGCGAAGCGTTGGGATACCGGGTGACCAGACTGGTAAGGATAAGGGTCATGAATATTGAACTTTCGGGACTTAAGACGGGAGAGAGCAGAAAATTAACGGAACAGGAGTTAAAGGAATTATATGAGCGGATCGAAGAAAGACAGAATGCTGGAACTGGTGCAGATCTTGGGTGATGCCGGACGCGCCTATTATCAGGAATCCAGGGAGATTATGAGTAATTATGAGTATGATAAGCTGTATGATGAGCTTCTGGGGCTGGAGAGAGAGCTTGGGATCACTTTGGCGGGCAGCCCTACGGTGAACGTAGGTTACGAGGTGTTGAGCGAGCTTCCTAAGGAGCGGCATGAAAGTCCGATGCTTTCGCTGGATAAGACGAAGGAGGTGGAAGAGCTTAAGAAGTTCCTGGGGAATCAGAAGGCGCTGATGTCCTGGAAGCTGGACGGTCTGACCATCGTCCTTACTTATCGGGAGGGGAGGCTCTATAAGGCGGTAACCCGCGGAAACGGAGAAGTCGGCGAGGTGATAACCAACAATGCCAGAGTATTTAAGAATATTCCGCTTCAGATCGCTTACAAGGGGGAGCTGATCTTAAGAGGCGAGGCAGTGATCGGATACCGGGATTTTGAGCGGATCAATGCAGAAATCGAGGATGCAGATGCAAGATATAAGAATCCAAGGAATCTTTGCAGCGGTTCTGTAAGGCAGCTTAACAATGAGATCACAGCCAGGAGAAATGTCAGGTTCTTTGCATTTTCCCTAGTGCAGGCGGAGGATGTGGACTTCCATAATTCCAGGGCTTGCCAGATGGAGTGGCTTAAGGAGCAGGGATTTGAAACCGTCGAGTATCATATGGTCACGGCAGATACGGCGGAGCAGGAAGTTATAAAATTTTCAGAAAAAATCGCGCATAATGATTTTCCGTCGGATGGACTTGTGCTAATATATGATGATATAGCATATGGTCAGTCTCTTGGACGGACGTCCAAGTTCCCGAGGGATTCCTATGCGTTTAAGTGGGCGGATGAGATCCGGGAGACGAAGCTTGTTGAGATCGAGTGGAGTCCGTCGAGGACAGGGCTTATTAATCCGGTCGCGATATTCGAGCCGGTGGAGTTAGAGGGTACGACGGTCAGCCGCGCAAGCGTCCATAATATCAGTATTATGGAGGAGCTGGAGCTTGGGATCGGCGACCGGATCGAAGTCTATAAGGCGAATATGATCATTCCGCAGATCGCGAAGAACCTTACGCGAAGCGGTGTGAAGGATATCCCTGAGCAGTGTCCGGTGTGCCGGGGGAAGACCGAGATCCGGCAGGTCGCCAATGCGAAGGCGCTGTACTGTACCAATCCCGAATGCCAGGCCAAGCATGTGAAGTCATTTGCTCTGTTCGTCAGCAGAGACGCGCTGAATATCGAAGGACTGTCTGAGGCAACTCTGGAGAAATTCATTACCCTTGGATATATCCGGGAATACGCGGATATCTTCCATCTGGACAGATACCGGGATGAGATCCGGTCTCTGGAGGGATTCGGGGAGAAGTCTTATCAGAACTTGATCGACAGCGCAGACAAGGCGAGGACGACGACGCTGCCCCGGGTGATCTATGCGCTTGGGATCGCCAACATCGGTCTTGCCAATGCGAAGATGATCTGCAGGGAATTTGGGTATGATGCAGAAGCCATGCTTCGGGCGACGCAGGAAGAGTTAAATGAGATTCCGGGCGTCGGGGAAGTGATCGCGAAGGCGTTCGTAGATTATTTCTCTTCCGAGCTGCATGTGAGACAGTTTCGGGAGCTTTTAGAGGAGCTTAATATCCCGGAAGAAAAGGCGGAAGAGGCGAAGCAGATATTTGCGGGGATTAATTTTGTGATCACCGGCAGTGTGGAGCATTTTGCCAACCGGGGAGAGGTCAAGGAACTGATCGAAAGTCTGGGCGGCAAGGTGACGGGGTCTGTCACATCCAAGACCAATTATCTGATCAACAATGACGTGACGTCCGCATCATCTAAGAATAAGAAGGCGAACGACCTGGGTATCCCGATCATATCTGAGGAGGCATTTCTTGATATGGTGCGGCAGAATACGGCGGAAGCATAGGGAGTTAGCCTGGATATAATGCAGACAACACACTAAGTATAGATTGAGCAGAAAGTGAGGAAAAAAGATGTCCAGTCAGGATAATCATGAGAACGATATAGAGAAAGCAGAGAATGGACAGGTAGAAGAGACCAAAAACCACGAGGACGAGTATGAGAAGATCTGTTTCGTGTGCAGGCGGCCGGAGACGGTTACGGGGAAGATGATCGACCTTCCCAACGGGATCTCCATCTGCAGTGATTGTATGCAGAAGAGCTTTGACGCTATGATGAGCGGACAGATCGATTACAGCCAGTTGATGAATATGAATATACCGGGCGTTCAGATCTTGAATATGGCGGATATGGAGAAGAACATCCCCAAGAAGCAGAAGGTCAAGAAGAAGAAGGAAGGGGAAGAGAAGAAGCCCCTGATCGACATCAGGAATATTCCGGCGCCGCATAAGATCAAAGGCAGGCTTGACGAGTATGTGGTAGGGCAGGAATATGCGAAGAAGGCCATGTCTGTGGCGGTCTATAATCATTATAAGCGTGTTGCGACAGGAACCATGGACGAGATCGAGATCGAGAAGTCGAATATGCTGATGATCGGGCCGACCGGTTCCGGGAAGACGTATCTTGTCAAGACTCTGGCAAGGCTTCTTGACGTGCCGCTTGCCATCACGGACGCTACGTCTCTTACGGAGGCGGGCTATATCGGCGATGATATCGAGAGCGTAGTATCCAAGCTCCTGGCTGCTGCAGGCAATGACGTGGAGAAAGCGGAGCAGGGAATCATCTTCATCGACGAGATCGACAAGATCGCGAAGAAGAAGAATACGAACCAGAGGGATGTGAGCGGGGAATCTGTTCAGCAGGGTATGTTAAAGCTTCTCGAGGGAAGCGAAGTAGAGGTTCCGGTGGGCGCCAACAGTAAGAATGCCATGGTGCCGCTCACCACGGTGAATACGAAGAACATCCTGTTTATCTGCGGCGGCGCTTTTCCGGACCTTGATCTGATCATCAAGGAAAGGCTGACCAAGCAGTCCTCTATCGGATTCGGCGCGGAGCTCAAAGACCGGTATGACCATGACAAGACGATCCTGGAGAAGGTGGCGACAGAGGATCTGCGAAGCTTTGGGATGATCCCGGAATTCCTTGGACGTCTGCCGATTGTATTTACCTTGCGGGGATTGAGCGAGGAGATGCTGATCAAGATCTTAAAGGAGCCTAAGAACGCCATTTTAAAACAGTATCAGAAGTTACTGGCGCTTGACGAGGTGAAGCTTGAGTTTGACGACGGCGCCCTGTCTGCGATCGCGAAGAAGGCGATGGAGAAGGATACGGGGGCAAGGGCGCTCCGGGCGATCATTGAAGAATTCATGCTGGATATCATGTATGAGATCCCCAAGGACGACAGTATCGGGCAGGTGACGATCACCAGAGAGTACATAGAAGGTACAGGCGGCCCGCTGATCATGTTAAGAGGGCAGGAACCGGCGCGGATTGAGTAAGATGAAGAATAGGATGAACAGAACACCTCATATACTCTATAAAAAGTATATGGGGTATTTTATATTATGAATGGAAATTCTTGCAGGGAGAAGATATTGTCAGAGGATTATTATGACTTTATCTCTCCGATTTATAGAGCGGTTGAATCGTCGGAGATCGGCGGGGCGGACGTCTGTGTTCAGGAGATGGATTTCGGATTTCGGGCAGTCTATGCGAACCGTGAGGGTATGGCGCCCTTATCATTGCAGTCTTACCGGTATAATTCTATACCGAACTGTTTCGAACTGATGGATATGGAGGCGATGGATGCCGCAGGGATCAGTGTTGTCCAGACTTATCCGACGCTGAATCTACAGGGCAATGGGATTATGGTGGGGTTCCTGGATACGGGGATCGACTACCGCAACGATCTCTTCAAGAATATTGACGGCACCACTAGAATTGCCGGGATCTGGGACCAGACCATTCAGGATGGGACACCCCCGGAAGGACTGGATTACGGCAGTGAATATACAGAGGAGATGATCAATGAAGCGCTCCGCTCGGAGAATCCGCTTGAGATTGTTCCGAGTATGGATACGGAGGGTCACGGAACATTTCTTGCCAGTGTCGCGGCGGGAGGCGCGAACCTGGAGAAGAGGTTTATCGGGGCAGCCCCGGAGGCGGCGATCGCAGTAGTGAAGCTTAAGCAGGCTAAGGCTTATCTGAAAGAATTCTATGCGATCCGCCAGGATGCAACCTGCTTTCAGGAAAATGATATCATGCTTGCTTTGAAATACCTGAATGATCTCGCAAAGAAGCGAGATATGCCGCTTGCTGTCTGTGTTGCCCTGGGGACGAACTTAGGAGGGCATAACGGTTCGTCTCTTCTGTCGATGATGCTTGACGCCTATTCTTCTGTCCTGAACCGCAGTGTGGTGGTAAGCGCGGGGAATGGGGCGGTCCACAGGCATCATTTTTCCTACGAATTCAAGGATATGAATGATTCGGCAGAGGCCGAGATCCGTGTGGAAGAGGGAGTAGACGGGTTTGTTGCGGAATTGTGGACGGCGGTTCCCAATGTTATGACGGTTGCGTTCACGTCGCCTTCCGGGGAGCGGACGGGTTACATATCTATCAAGCAGGGCTATGAGTATCAGGAGAATTTTCTGTTCGATAAGACGAATATACAGGTGGAATATCGTCTGTTGTTGGAGAACAATGATTCTCAACTGATATTTATGCGGTTCAGGAATCCGGCGCAGGGAATCTGGAAAATCAACGTGAAGCCGGTGCGGATGTCGGACGGAAGATTCCATATGTGGCTCCCTGTTCAGGAATTCCTGTCCGGCGAGGTGAATTTCCTGCAGGCCGACCCGGATACCACCCTTGCAGAACCGGGAACGAGTCAGGTTGCGATGACGGTGGCTTATTACAATGGAATTGATAATACGGTTGATATTAACTCGGGGAGGGGGTATACTAGAGATGGACGGATCAAGCCGGATTATGCGGTACCTGGCACGATGGTGACCGGAGCGGGACTTAACGGAGAATTTGTGGTCAGAAGCGGGTCCAGTGTTGCGGCGGGGATTGCGGCAGGGGCATCAGCGCTTCTGATGGAGTGGGTTCTTGCACAGCCGAATCCTTACGGTGTGAATTCAAGCCAGATCAGGAATATTATCCTGCTTGGAGCGGAGCAGAGACCGGGGATGGAGAATCCGAACCGGGAATGGGGGTTCGGAGCCATGAATCTGTACCGTTCTCTGGATATCCTGAGACAGCTATAGAATCATACGCCTGTCTCAAAGGCTGGGGGTGACAGTCTGTTTACAGGTTCGTTCAGCAAAGAATAGGAGGAATTACGATGGCAGATTTTTTTGGTGAGTTAGGGAAGAAGATTACAGATACGGCGAGTGATTTGAGCAAGAAAGCGGAGGATACGTTGGAGATCCAGAAGATCAAGGGGGAAATCCGCTCTCTCAAACGTGCCAACGAGAGGGATTATAAGGATATCGGGCGTATGGTATATGAGAAGTTCCAGAAGGGCGAGGTAAGCGATACAGAATATATTTCCCTGTGTGAAGAAATCGAGAAGCGTGAGGAAGAGGTCGAGAAGCAGGAAGAACAGATTGTGAAGATCAAAGAGGAGATATAAGATGAACTCATCGATGAGCGTACTGTTTGCGTTGCTTCTGGGGATTGACGTGCTGATAAAGCAGCAGGTGGAAGAGAACATAGAACCGGGAGAAGAAAAGGAGTTTGCAGGCGGAAGGATCGTCATACGCAAGGTCTACAACAGGGGATTCCTGATGAATATCCTGGAGGGGAAGCCTAAGGTGGTCAGGTGTGCGACGATCGTTTCGGGAATCGGGCTCCTGATCTGGGATATCCTGACATTTCTTCCGGTTCGGATTATACGGACTGCACGTGCTGACGGGAAGGCCGGCGGTATTCGCCTCTGTATCAGAAGAGGGTCATACCTCAGGCAGTTCGGCATGACCCTCCTAAGCGCCGGAGCGGCGAGCAACATCTTCGACAGACTGGTAAGAGGCAGGGTGATCGATTATATCGGGATACGGACCGGGGAAAGACATCTCGATCGGATCACGGCAAACCTGGGAGATTGCTTCATAGCATGCGGCGGGCTTATTCTGATGCTGAGAGATTTGGTGTGTCAGTTGATTATCATACCAGGCAGAAGAACTCCTTAATCTGTCCCAGTACGATATCCATCAGCCGTGTCCGAGCTTCCACGCTCGCCCAGGCAATGTGCGGTGTGATAAGCAGTCTCCGGCTGTCTTTGATCTGAAGGAGCGGATTGCCCGGGCTCATCGGCTCCGTACACAGTACATCCAGCCCGGCCGCGGCGATCTCTCCTTGTCTCAGTGCGTCATATAAGTCTTGTTCTATGACGATCGGTCCCCGGCCAAGGTTCAGGAAGATGCAGGAGTTCTTCATCTGCCTGAACGCTGAAGCTCCGATCAGATTCTCGGTATATTGGTTCAGCGGCGCATGGACAGAGATAATATCCGATTCGGCAAGCAGTGTATCCATGGGGACTTGGCGGTACCCTTCCTGCGGGGCGGCGCCTGACGGGGAAGTATAGATCACATGTGCGCCGAAGGCTTCGGCGATAGAGGCAACCCGCCTCCCGATATTGCCAAGGCCTATGATTCCCCAGGTCTTACCGTTCAGCTCATAGAAATGTTCTTCAAAGTGTGTAAACAGAGTATCGCATGTGTAGCGTTCTTCTTTTACATAGTCGTCATAATACCGCAGCTTCTCTGACAGATAGAACAACATGGCGAATGTGTGCTGTGCTACAGATTCCGTAGAGTAGCCTGCCACATTTCTCCAGGCGATGTCGCGGCTGTCCAAGTATTCTTTGTCCAGGTTATTCGTTCCGGTAGCTGTCACGCAGACCAGCTTGAGCCGGGATGCACTTCCGATGGTGTCTTCATTGACTGTAACCTTGTTCAGTACGATAACATCCGCATCTTTTACCCGTTCCGGGACTTCGGCGGGTGTGGAGAAGGGATATCTTACAACTTCTCCTAATCGGTCATAGCCGGACAGGTCGATATCTTCTCCGATGGTCTTCACGTCTAGAAATACGATCTTCATTCAATTCCCTCCTTAAAATATGAATGGTGATATGTCTGTTTTGGATACAAAAAAAGCGGGTGATGGGAATCGAACCCACGTATCTAGCTTGGAAGGCTAGTGTTCTACCATTGAACTACACCCGCATGGATATCGGGGTGACAGGATTTGAACCTGCGACCTCCTGGTCCCAAACCAGGCGCTCTAGCCAAGCTGAGCCACACCCCGACGGATATTAAATTATTGTTATTTCTTTAACCGGGTTATATAATATCATCTTTTGGTAAAAATATCAAGTATAAAATAAAAAATATTAAGAATATTAAGAATACTTTAAGTTGCTACCTTCTCGACAGAGGGGTATAATTAACGACATAACAAGCGTCAAGTGAATTGCAAGTGAAAGGATGATGTGCGTGAGCAGGAGCCTGGATAGAAGTTTAGAAAGAGGATCCGTAAGACATGGAAGCAGAAGTTATGAAGGCAGAAGCTATGGAGACAGGGCTTATAGGAATAGAAATTACAGGAAGAGAAGACATTCCAAGAGGAGACAGCAGGTACGGCGTCAGATTTTCCTGATGGGATGCATGCTGATTCTGATAGTGGGAGGAGCGGCCGGTTGGTATGTGAGAAGAAGCCAGATGACAGCCGAGGTTCAGAAGATTGTGGAGGCCGAAGGAAGAGGGGGCGACCGGAAGGTCAGGCAGATCACGATAGAGGAGGAGACGGAAGAAGAAAAGGTGGCTCGTATTCGGAGAATTGCGCAGGAACAGGGATACCCGGACAGTGTGATAGAGTTGCTGGACAAGAATCCTGAGACTGTTGACTTCGTGGCGCATTATGGGGATAAGATGAATGAGCCGGGTGCGGAGACTTTGGGAGATGAATTAGTTAAGGGGCAGATCCCTAAGCTGTACCAGTGGGATGAGCGATGGGGATATTCAGTTTATGGGACAAGTATAATTGCCGTCAGCGGCTGCGGACCGACCTGTATGGCTATGGTGGTGTCTGGGCTTTTGAACGACCCGTCCATCACTCCGGCGAATGTGGCGGCGTATGCGATGGAGAATGGTTATATAGATGAGAATAATGATACCTACTGGCGGTTTATGAAAGAAGCAAGCGCCAATTGGAATATTTCCTGCTATGACGGTCAGTTGACGGAGGATCAGGTGAGGAGCGAACTGGAACAGGGACATCCGGTCATCTGTACGGTGGGACCCGGGAACTTTACACAGAACGGCCATTTTATCGTGCTGACAGGGTATGCGGACGGCAAGGTCCGGGTGAATGATCCCTTTAGCCGGAAGAACAGCGATACCGAGTGGGTATTTGCGGAGATCGCGGGACAGATCAAGGCTATGTGGGTATATTCGTTAGATTGATGTCGGAGGCAGAAGTTAATTGGTTTGAGTATCACAGATTATAATATTAAGGAGATAAGAGGAAATGGCAAAAACATTATATTTGGAGTGTTACAGCGGAATCAGCGGAGATATGACGGTGGGAGCATTGCTTGACCTGGGGGCGGATCAGCGGCTTCTTGAGGAACAGTTAAGGAGCCTTCCGGTGTCCGGATTCGAGATTGAGATCAGCAGGGTGAAGAAGTCAGGACTGGATGCCTGTGATTTCCATGTGGTTCTTGATAAAGAGCATGAGAACCATGATCATGACAATGAATATCTGTATGGGCATGGACATAATCATGAGCATCATCATCACCATGCACATACTCACGATCATATCCATCGCGGCCTTCCGGAGATTAGGGAGATCATCTTACATTCCGGTATTACAGAGCGGGCGAAGAAGACGGCGCTCGCCATCTTTCAGGTATTGGCAGAAGCCGAAGCCAAGGCACATGGAACATCCATTGACGAAGTACATTTTCATGAAGTAGGCGCGGTAGATTCTATTGTGGATATTGTGGCGGCGGCAGTCTGTTTGGATAATCTGGCCGTGGATGAAGTGATTGTACCGGAACTGTACGAGGGGAGAGGGACTGTGAGATGCCAGCACGGGATCATCCCCGTACCGGTGCCGGCGGTGGTACATATTGCCGGGGAGCATGGCATTACGCTGCATATGACGGATACGGAGGCAGAGCTGGTGACGCCTACCGGCGCTGCGATCGTGGCGGCAGTGCGGACTGCAGACAGGCTTCCTAAGAGGTATAAGATCCTGCGGACCGGAATGGGAGCAGGCAAGAGGGATTACGGGAGGACCAGCATCCTTCGGGGGATGCTGATCGAGCCGGATACGGAGGAAGCGGCGGATTCTGTATATAAACTTGAGAGCAATATTGACGACTGTACGGGAGAAGCCCTGGGATATGTGATGGACCGTCTGTTTGAGGCGGGGGCCAGGGACGTGAATTATATTCCGGTGTATATGAAGAAGAACCGTCCGGCATATCAGTTGAATGTGATCTGTTCGGAAGAGACAGTTCCAAGGATAGAGGAGATCATTTTCAAGGAAACGACGACGATTGGAATACGGAGAGTCCGGATGGAGCGTACGGTGATGCGCCGGGAGATCCGAACGCTTACAACTTCTCTCGGAGAGGCGAAAGTGAAGGTATGCAGATTAGGATGCTCTGATATCAGGGTATATCCGGAGTATGAAAGTGCGGCGGATATCAGCAGGGAGAAGAAGCTTCCCTACCAGGATGTGTGGAGGCAGCTCCAGAAGGAGGCATGTGAGCAGATAGGGAAGTGCTATGAATAATAATTACACACAGAAGAAGGAGTTATTGAGGAAACACATGGCAGAGTACATGGCAGAAGATGCGGTCATTGCATTTTCCGGCGGTGTGGACAGCAGCCTGTTACTGAAGCTTGCCTGTGATGCATCCAGAGTAACGGGCAAGAAAGCTTACGGAATTCTGCTTCACACGATGCTGCATCCCAAGGCTGAATTAGAAGAAGCGGAGAGAGTGGCACAAGAGACGGGCGCTGTCTTCCGTGTGTTGAAGATTGATGAATTAGAAGGAGCGGGGATCGGGGATAATCCTGCGGACAGATGCTATCTCTGCAAGCGGTATCTTTTTGGGGAACTTATAAGGGAGGCAGGGCAGTTGGGGGTATCCCGTATTCTGGAAGGCACGAATGAGGACGACCTGCACGTATATCGGCCGGGAATTCGGGCTGTCCGTGAGCTTGGGATCATCAGTCCGCTGGCAGACGCGGGCTTTACAAAGGCGGACGTAAGACGGCTTGCGGGAGAGTACGGAATTTCCGTATCTAAGAAGCCGTCCGCGCCTTGCCTTGCGACCAGATTTCCCTACGGCGTCAGACTCACCTATGAGGAGATGCGCAAGGTAGAGCAGGGAGAAGCGTATCTTCGAAGCCTTGGATTGGGGAATGTGAGATTGAGAGTCCATGATAAGCTTGTGCGGCTGGAGGTAGACAGAGACGATATTGGGAAGATAATGGAACGAAGAGAAGATGCAGCCGCATATCTCAGGAGATTGGGGTATGTATATATCACGTTGGATCTTGAAGGGTTTCGTTCCGGAAGTATGGATGAGGCTGTTGTAAGAGAATAAATTGAAAAAGTCCGGTTCTCCGTCATGACGACGGAAGACCGGACTTTTGACGCAGCGGGAGGGATTTGAACCCCCGGAGCCTTGCAGCTCTTCTGCTTTCGAGGCAGATGCCATCAGCCATCTCGACCACCGCTGCTTAATACTTTCTCATACCGTTATATTATAACACAAGAACTTATGAAGAGGAATACCCAATTTAATAATTTTTTGTTATAATAAGGAAAGAGGGCCGATGCACTTGCACCGGCCCCTGGAGGGGGATGAAAAATCTATCAAAATTTAAACTAATTGTCTTTAGTCGAAGTCCGGTAACCATACCTTCCTGATATGTAATTTAAAGTACGATTACCGTCTCCATTTATTTGATAGATTTATTATATAAAACAAATGTGACGCAAGTATGTCAAAATCTGGAAATGTTTATAAAATTTCTTAAGAAAATCATAAGTTGTATGAAAAGGGGATAAGAAGGATATGTCAAAGAAGAAAAAGCCCAAGATGGAATTTCGGTATTACAGGATGCCGGAAGGCAGTCCGATCCTTGCGCTGCTTGGGCAGAGATGGGTGCAAGCATACGGAAGAGATGTAGACTATCTGCATTTCCATAATTATCTGGAGATTGGGTACTGTTACTCAGGAGAGGGAACGCTTACATTGGGAGAGAGAGATTATCGGTTTACAGGGGGTGAGATCTCGATCATTCCTAAGAATTATCCCCATACGACGAACAGTGATTTGGGAACCGTCAGCAAATGGGAATATCTGTTCGTGGATGTTGACGGGATTCTGGAGGAGGTGTATCGGAAGGGCGGCAACGTCAAGCGTATGAATTATCTTCTGCACAGGATCAATTCCCGGGCAATATTCAGGGCGGTAGAGGAGGCGCCGCATCTTGCGAGGATGATTCGGGAGCTTCTTGATATTATGCGGGACACGAAGGAATTCTACATGGAAGAAGCCAAGGGGATTATGGTTGCGCTTCTGGTGAGTATCGCAAGGGAGAATCAGGGGGAGAAAGGGCCGGCGGAGATCAGCGGGAAGGTGACGACCCCTGTTTCCAGGGCATTGGATTATATTACGCTTCACTATATGGAGACGCTTAAGGTGGAAGAGCTGGCGAGATGGTGCCATATCAGTGAGACGCATTTCCGGAGAGTGTTTACTGAATTTATGCAGATGGGCCCGCTGGAATATATTAATCTGGTGAGAGTGCAGGCAGCATGCAATTATCTGAAGAATACGGATGAATCGATGTCAGATATTGCAGGGAAATGCGGTTTTACTACGCTTTCTACATTTAACCGGAATTTTAAACAGATTACGGGGGTCTCGCCCAGTGAGTGGCGGAAACGCCCGGAGAATTTTGAACAGCAGCTTTTGAAATATTGGATCCACTCGGAAGAAGGGTGGTAATTGATACCAAAGAAGGAGGAAAATATTATGTTGCCAAGACCAGAAAAGATTATATTTATGGATGGATTTGCTGCGCAGGATGCCAGAGTGGAAGAACAGCTCTGTCCGGAACTTGAGAAGGAGGAATACCGGATACAGATTGCACCAGAGAGGATCATGCTTACAGGCAGCGGGAAGACAGGGCTTTTCTATGCCCGGACAACGCTTGACCAGTTGAGAATGGTATACGGAGATATGCTTCCCTGTATGAAGGTGACAGATCGGCCGGCTTATTCCTACCGTTCGTTCCATATTGACTGTGCGAGACACTATTTTCCAACAGACGAGTTGAAGAAGATGATTCGTATGTCGGCAGAGTTCAAATTGAATCGGTTTCACTGGCATATATCGGATGACCAGGGATGGCGTATTGAGAGCAAGTGTTACCCAAGACTTCATGAGATCGGCGCCGTACGCGGAGGAGATTATTTTGGGAATTATCATTCTGATCAGCCGGAGGGCGGTTATTACCGCAGGGAGGAAGTCAGAGAGATCGTAGATTACTGCGGGCAGTTTGGAATAGAGGTAGTGCCCGAGATTGATATGCCGGGACATGTAACGGCGATCCTTGCGGCATATCCAGAATTATCCTGTGCGGGTGAGCCGGTGGAGGTTGGAATGAGAGCGGGAATCTTTAAAGAACTCTTCTGTGCGGGGAAGGAAGAGACTTTTGCGTTCATCCACAATCTGTTGGATGAGCTGCTGGAGCTTTTCCCGGGCAAGTATTTCCATATCGGGGGAGACGAAGCTCCAAAGGAGCGTTGGAGAGCGTGTCCGCACTGTCAGAAGCGGATGAGAGAAGAAGGCTTTCAGAATGAGCAGGAGCTGCAGGGATATTTCTGCAATCGTATTGCATCGTACCTGCTGTCAAAAGGAAGGATTCCGATTGTCTGGAATGAAGCCGTCTATGGCGGGAACCTTGATAAAGAGGCAGTAGTCCAGCTATGGACGGAGGATAAGGACGATCAGATCAAGGCACATCTTGACAAAGGAGGGAAGGCAGTCCTCTCGGTGGTAGAGAATTGCTATTGTGACTATCCCTATGGGATGCATTCTCTGAAGGATGTGTATCAGCTTAACATGAATCCGCGGGAGCTTGGCGGGCATGGGAAGGATTCTGTTCTGGGAACGGAAGTCTTGATATGGACAGAATTCATCCGCAGTCATATAATGCTGGAGGAAATGAGCTGGCCCAGATTCGCAGCTTCAGCGGAGATTGGATGGTGCGGAGAGAAGAGTCCCGGATATGAGGATTTCAGCAGAAGGCTGGAGGTGTTGTTTCCGTTATTCGCAAAGTATGGGATCCGTGCGGCCGGAATGGAAGAGTGGGTTCCTGATGAGGATAAGGCGGCAGAACAAGCGGCGGCGTTCCAGATGAATTTCTCGGAAGAAGACAGAGAAGAAGTCCGCAGGATGCAGGAGGATATCTAAATATAAGGGTATAGCGAAATTAATAAGAAGTCCGGCATGTACCTCTGTATGGAAACATGCCGGACTTTGTAACAGGGTTTTATTTGACAGCGCCGGTAATACCTTCTGCAAATTGTTTTTGTAATACAAAGAATACGATCATAGTAGGAATAGAACAGAACAGTACGCCCATCATGATCATACCGTAATCAATCTTGTATCCGCCGATGGTGTTGGCGATCAACATTACCATGTTAAGCGACTTGCCGTCTGTCATGATTACCTTCGGCCACAGATATGCGTTCCATGAATTCATGAATGTAATAACAGCCGCCGCCGCATAGGTCGACCTCATAGTCGGGAAGAACATGCGGAAGAAGATCTGTATCTCATTCAGACCGTCGATACGCGCAGCCTCGATGATGTCAATCGGGAATGCCCTCGCGTTCTGACGAAACATCATGATCATGAACGGCGTCGATATCATCGGAAGGAAGAAACCGATTGTTGTGTTCAGAAGTTTTGCCTTCGAAAACATCTGGAACAGAGGGATCATAGTCGCAACCTGAGGAACCATCATTGCAAGCAGAAGGATAGAGAACAGTTTATCTTTCCATTTGTCATGGTAAACCTCGAATCCGTAACCTGCCAGTGAGCAGATGAACAGACATATGATCGTTACAGAGATGGCATATACGAAAGAATTGGTCATCGCACGTGCCAATGGCTGCTGAGAAACCAGATTCCGGAAGTTCTCTGCTGCGAACGCACCCGGCATCAGGCGTCCTTTGGAGATGTCGATATAGTTATTCGTAGCAGCGGATATCATCCACAGGAACGGAAACACTGAGATGATGGAGAAAATCGTCAAAAATATGTAGGTAGGAATCAGTCTGCGCTGAATCATGGATTTGTTCTTCTTCTCAGTCACGTGTATCACCTACTTTCAGATTAATAAATGCCAAGATTGCTACAATGATAAATACAAAGAATGCCATAGCGCTTCCATAACCAAAGTTCGGGGCACGCAGGAAACATGTATTGTAAATATAATGGGACATTGTGATCGTCGCGTTGGCAGGTCCGCCGTTTGTCAGGTTGACAGACTCGTCGAACAGCTGCAATGTACCGTTGATTGACATAATGAACGTCATAATAATAGTCGGTTTCAGGAGCGGTACGGTAATCCCCCAGAAAGTCTTCCAGCCGTTGGCGCCGTCGATCTTCGCGGCTTCATATACAGAATATTCGATATTCTGAAGACCGGCCAGATAGAATACCATGTTATAACCTGTCCATCTCCAGACCAGCGCAATGATGATTACCATCTTTGCCGACCAGGCGGTACCCAGGAAATTAAATCCCTGATCCAGAAGTCCTAATTTAACCAACGCATTGTTCACAAGACCGTCCTGTGCGAACAGGAAGCGGAAAATGATCGCATAGGAAACCAGAGATGTTGCACACGGCAGAAATACGCAGGTACGGAACAGACCTTTAAAACGAAGATCCCTGTTGTTCAGAAGCTGTGCAAGCAGGATGGCGAGCACCAGCATGATCGGTACCTGGATTGCCAGATAGAAAAACGTGTTGCCGACAGAGCGAAGGAACACCCTGTCCTGAAACATACGTGCATAGTTGGAAAAACCGGTAAATCTGTAGTTGGCTCCTTTACCTGTCTGTAACGAGAGGATAAAGGCTCTTATCATGGGATAAAAACTCATGACTGCAATCATCAGGGTTGCCGGAGTGAGGAAAGCCCAGCCGGCGGCTTTCTGCTTTGCAATCAGGGTCATACCTTTCTTTTTCTGTTCCATTTTCAAACCCCCTTGGTTCTCAAAGCTTGTTACTTTTGCGGTCAAAGACCGCAATATGGTAAATTTTGTGTACAAAAAGGGAAACCGCATGGCGGTTCCCCTGCGTGTTTTATAACAACATCTTATTGATAGTAGAATTCAGCATCTGCCTGAGCCTGCTCTAAGGTTGATTCGGCATCTGCACCTGTCATGATATCCTGAATTGCTGTAGAGATAACTTCACGAACGTCATAGTAGTAAGCGCTTGTGTTGTTAGTAGGCGTCAGCTCAGCATATTCTACGATCGTAGAGTAGATCGGCTTGTCATTCCAGAATTTCTGCGGTGCCTGATAAGCTTCTGATTCGCCGGCAGGTCCCCACGTACCGATCGCACCTGTTGTAGGAAGGATGTTTGAATACAGGTCTTCGCTTCCTGCGAATGTCTTGGCAAGGAAATCGAATGCAAGGTCTGTGTTCTTGCAGTTAGAGGTTACATACCAGGAAGAACCGCCGTTGTTGGAGTAGTTTGTTGCATCTGCAGCCTTAGTCAGCTTAGGCATATTGGTGATCTCCCACAGACCTGATGTGTCTTCCATACCCATGATCGTAGCCATGATCCAGTTACCGTTGATAGTTCCTGCACACTGCTCATTAGTGATAGAAGATACATACTCATCCCACTCATTAACCTCATAGAAGATACCTTCTTTTACCATCTTCTGATAGATATCGATACACTCGTTCAGAGGATCGTTGCCAACCAGGTTCGGTGTGCCGTCTTCGTTGAACAGGGAAGCGCCTGCAGACTGAAGCATCATCATGATAATATCCTGGCTGTTAGCCTGTCCTGATAACATGTATTTTCCGGTCTTCTCCTTTACTACTTTACCGATCTCAATGAACTTATCCCAGTCGATATCGGTGATGTCAGCGATAGAATATCCGGCCTGGTCAAGGATGTCTGTACGATAACAGGAAACAACCGCGCCGTTATCGAATGGAACACCATAGTTCTTACCGTCGACTGTGGAGTAACTCAGCTTACCTTCTGCAAACTGTGAAAAATCGATTCCGCTGTCAGACAGGTCTGTAAATGCTTCTGGATAGAATGAAACGAACTTCTGATAGGAGTTATCCTGCATCAGAACGATGTCCGGCATAGTACCGAAATCCCCGGACTCTGCACAGGTCTGAAGCTTAGTCTCGCAGTCGTCAGACAGAGTCTCAACGACTTCCAGTTCAAACTTGTCATTCACGGTTTCCTTGTAAATCTTGCCGGCTTCTTCGATTGCCGGAATGTTGAATGCCGGATCCCAAGTCCATACAACCAACTTATCCCCGCCTGAGGAGCCGCCTTCATCAGAACCGGAATCCCCGCCGCCGGAACTGCTGTCGTCTGAACCGCCGCCGCAGGCAGCAAGTGAAAATGCCATGGCTCCTACGAGTAGTACTGAAAGTAGTTTTTTCTTCATAATCTTTGTCCTCCTTTTAAAAGCACTTTTTATGAGGATATTATATCAGTATAGAGGGACAGATTGTTTGCATTATCAACTGTATAGTATGCAAATTCGACTATAAATAGTGCTTTTGTATGAGATTTGACAAGAAGTGACATTTTTTTTGTGTTATAAGTATAAGAGGATTATGACAGAAAGACTCTGTCAGGATATCTACGCTTTATCATCTGCAGCATAGAGTCACTAAGATCCAGCAGAATCTTGATTTTTTCCCGGTTTTCCGTAATGATCATGGTGTAGAAGGGAGTATCCTCCTCATAGGAGGTATAGTCATATTTGACAAGACGGATGCTTCCGCCGTTTTTCCGGTATTTTGCTACGGCGTTATGCCAGTTGGGAGCGAGGACCTCCAGGGAGTCCATATCAAGGTAATGTGCGGATCTGCGGTGCTTTTTGCCGAAGATGACGTCGATAGTCAGGTGGTTGTCTTCCAGGATGTATTCATATTCCTTCTGGCTGTAAGTGTTGTAGAAGTAATAGAGAACCACGAGAAGAAAACCCGGAAGCATGAAGCCCTGAGAGATTGTGACGCCAAGTAACAGAAGAATTGCTGCAAAAATGATCATGATTACGCGAAGGATGCCTGTCAGAGGCTTTGGTTTGCGGATTACCTGTTCTACGATCTTATAGTTGTACATGTGAAATTATCTCCTTTGCTTTTCCTGTTATCATATCAGTTAAGCTTCCGGAATTCAAGCGGTGTGATCCCGGCAGCCTTCTTAAACATTGCGATGAAATGACTGGTATCGGTAAATCCGGTTCTGCGGGCAATCTGCTGGACTTCCATATGCTGGTATGAGACCAGAAATTCCCTGGCCCGGTTGATCCGGTAGACGGTTAAGTATTCATAGACCGAGCAGCCAAGGAAGCGCCGGAACAGCCGGGAAAGATATTGCGGCGTGACATACACCTTCCGGCTTAAATCCTGCACTGTGAGCTCTGACGCGTAATTTGCTTCGATCTCCTTTAATACCGGTTCTACATATCGCTGATACAGCGGTTCTTCTGCAAGGGCGCGGGCGCGTGTGCTGTCTGTAAAATGCATCAGCAGGCGGTAGCATCTGATAGAGAGGGTCTGTGAGTCGGAGGACAGGGAATCCCAATCATCCATAATACTGTCGATCAGCGTACGGATGCGGGCGCCCTGCTCCTTTTCTATCAGCATAAAGGGCCTGTTTCCGATCATCTTGTCAATGCTTCCGCTGATGGTTCCGGCAAATGTTGCAAAAGAGGTGACCCATTCTTCTGAGACCTTCTCGTAGGAATGCTTAAGGAAGGGAGAAATCAGGATTCCTTCTCCCTGATGCAGCGTGTAGCTGCCGTCCTGGATCTCAATGATACCGCGCCCTTCTTCCGTCTGCAGATAATGATAGAGAGGGTAGCCTTTGGGGCGGAACACGCGGTCCTGGATCCAACGGTTTCCTATGGAATCGAAGATGAAAGGTTCGTTGATATGAGAATTTCTAAAATGTATCGGCATACTTGTCACCTGTTTCAAAATGTTATATTATTTAGTTTAACATACTACACTTTTTTAGGCTAGTGTATAATATAATGATGGCAGAAGGCTATTATGAAGGAGGTTATTATGAGCCATATATTTGATTATGACAAGTTAAAGGATCCGCAGTATTTTCGCGACGGAAGGCTGGATGCACATTCTGATCACAGTTATTATGCGTCCGGAACAGATATGGAGGCAGGGCGCGAGGCGTTCAAGGAGAGCCTTAACGGGCTGTGGAAATTCCACTATGCCAGGAATTACGGATCGGCAGTTGCTGGCTTCGAGAAGATGGATTATTGCTGCAGGACATGGGATGATATTCATGTTCCGGCACATATCCAGATGGAGGGATATGATGTGCCTCAGTATGCGAACGTGCAGTACCCATGGGAAGGGCATGACGAGATCAGGCCGGGTGAGATCCCGGAGTATTTCAATCCGGTAGCAAGCTATGTAAAATATTTCACCGTACCGGAGAAGATGGAGGGCAGAAGATTATTTATCTCCTTCCAGGGAGCCGAGAGCGGGCTTGCGTTGTGGCTGAACGGTGAATTCGTAGGATACAGCGAGGATTCATTTACGCCGTCCGAATTCGAGCTGACTGATTATGTGACAGAAGGTGAGAATAAGCTGGCGGCGCAGGTATTCAAGTGGACCGCGTCAAGCTGGTGTGAGGACCAGGATTTCTACCGGTTCTCCGGCATCTACAGGGATGTGTATCTCTATACGGTGCCGGATGTGCATGTAAGGGATCTTGAGATCCGTGCAGTGCCGGATGAGACCTTGAAGAGAGCGGCGCTTACTGTCCGTTTGGAGACGATGGTATCTGGCAGCGCCGAAGCCGGGAAGGCGGTATTTGTCCTTGAGAGAGCCGGACAGGCAGTGTTCCGGGAGGAGAAGCAGCTTGGGGAAGAGAATGCTTATTCCTTCACAGTGGAGGAACCAAAGCTTTGGAGTGCGGAGGAGCCGAATCTCTATGATCTGAGGATTGAGATCTATGATGCGGAGAGTGTACTGCAGGAGATCATCCCGGAGAAGGTTGGGTTCAGGCGTTTTGAGATGAAGGATCATATCATGACTCTGAACGGGAAGAGGATCGTATTCAAGGGCGTGAACCGCCATGAGTTCAGTGCCGTGAGCGGACGTCATGTGAGTGAAGCGGAGCTTCGCAAGGATCTGGAGACTATGAAGCGCAATAATATCAATGCGATCCGTACCTGTCACTATCCAGATGCGTCCCTGATCTACAGGCTCTGCGACGAGTACGGTATCTATATGATGGATGAGAATAACCTGGAATCTCACGGAACCTGGGATACGGGGATGATGACCGGCGATTTCAGTGAGGTGGTTCCAAATGACAGGCCGGAGTGGCTTGAGATGATGTTGGACCGCGTGAACTCTACGTATCAGCGGGATAAGAATCATCCGGCGATCCTGATCTGGTCCTGTGGGAATGAATCTTACGGCGGCAGGGACATCTATGAGATGTCGCAGCTCTTCCGGAAGCTTGACCCGACCCGTCTGGTTCATTATGAAGGAGTGCATCATGACCGCCGGTATAATGACACCAGTGATATGGAGAGTCAGATGTATACGCCAGTGGAAGGGATCAAGGAATTCCTTGCCAATGACAGAAGCAAGCCGTTTATCTGCTGTGAATACACGCATGCCATGGGAAATTCCTGCGGCGCCATGCATAAATACACCGATCTGACGGATACGGAGCCTCTGTATCAGGGCGGATTTATCTGGGATTATATCGATCAGTCCATCTATAAGAAGGACCGTTACGGAAGGGACTTCCAGGCTTACGGCGGCGACTTCGGCGAGCGTCCGACGGATTATAATTTCAGCGGCAACGGAATCGTATACGGAGATCGTGAAGCATCCCCTAAGATGCAGGAAGTGAAGTTTAATTATCAGAACATCACGGCAGAGACAGGCCGGTCAGAAGTTAAAGTTATCAACAAGAACCTGTTCGTGAATACAGATACCTTCGAGTGCCGGGTCACTGTGGCGAGGGATGGCAAGGTTATAAGGCGGGCTGCTCTTGAAACCTGTGTGGAGCCTCTTGCATCAGAAGTTTATGCTCTTCCGGTTCCTGAGGAGGTTGTTGCCGGAGAGTATACGGTTACGGTTTCCTTCCACACGAAGGAAGATCAGATCTGGGCACAGAAGGGGCATGAGGTTGCATTCGGCCAGTATGTGTACTCGGTCGAGGATGCGTCATGTGCCTGTGCGGGCGCTTGCTGCAAGAGTTTAGCAAAGACCGGCAGGAAGGGCGTGACAGTGATACAGAGCACGCATAATATCGGTGTGAGAGGGGAGCATTTTGAAGTGATGTTTTCCGTCCTGTCAGGAGGTCTGGTATCTTACAGGTACGCCGGAAGAGAGATGATGGAGGCAGTACCGAAGCCGAATTTCTGGAGGGCTCCGGTCGATAATGATTGCGGGAACCAGATGCAGGGCCGTTATGCACAGTGGAAGATCGCAAGTATGTATATAACCCATAAAGCGATGGGAGAGGAGTTGTTTGCTCCATGCAGGCCGGAAGTCAAGGTGAATTCAGACAGCGCCGAAGTTGTGTTCACATATAATCTCTGCACGATACCGGCGGCACAGTGCCGGGTTGCCTACGAGGTATTCGGGGACGGCTGCGTGAAGACGACCCTCACCTATGATCCGGTGAAAGAGTTGGGAGATATGCCGGAGTTCGGTATGATGTTCAAGCTGAGCGCCGATTATGACCATGTGAAATGGTATGGTCTTGGACCTTCCGAGACCTACGCGGACCGCAAGAAAGGCGCGAAGCTTGGTATCTATGAGAATCTTGTGAAGGATAATATGGCGGCATATCTGGTTCCGCAGGAGTGCGGCAACAAGGAAGAGGTAAGATATGCAGAGGTGACGGACCGCAAGGGGCGCGGGATGCGCTTCGCCATGACGAAGGATAACGGGCCGATGAGTTTCTCGGCATTGCCTTATACACCTCATGAGCTGGAGAATGCAATGCATCCGTATGAGCTTCCGGAAGTGCACTATACGGTTGTGCGCGCCGCGAAAGGCCAGATGGGTGTTGCAGGAGACGACAGCTGGGGCGCGCTGACGCATCCGGAATATCTGTTGGATGTGAGCAGGAAGATGGAGTTTAGTTTTTGGTTCTGCGGTATATAGTATATAGAAATTAAATACTCAAACTTCCCTCATCAAAAATGGGATTTGTACCTTGAAAAATCAATACTTTAGCCCACAAAATATCCTTATGCGGCTGCCTCTCTCCGTTCCAATGCATCCTGCATATACTGGGGAAGACGCTGAACAAAGCTGGCTGTGAATTCCTCCAGCTGCGATTCTGTGATATGGAAATACTCCATCACAGTATCCATCAGTGCGT
>Ga0137308_101077_pt1 | contig 31649 bp, 23 predicted proteins | sample Inofrocosms_June_FD_97181 | JGI IMG/M metagenome (GOLD analysis project Ga0137308, IMG submission 97181) | Mouse cecal microbial communities from Vienna, Austria - N-Acetylneuraminic and N-Acetylglucosamine D2O microcosms_June | ecosystem: Host-associated > Mammals > Digestive system > Large...
ACAGGAAGATCTTTAATACTGTCGGCATCTATAAAACGGATTACATCTTTCACCGTGTAATTTCGATACTCCGGCACTACTTCCTTTAATACAGGGGCGATGATTTCTTTGTTTTGAAACAATGCCTTACATGCCTCATCATATTTACTTCCGATGGCTTCAGCGGCGGCAATGCCGATTTCCGTCTCTTTTTTCATAAATCCCTCTTTTGTCCGTTTATTTTTTCAGTTGAAAATAATCCGTAGATTTCTTGCTTAGTAATATTATTATTTGATGTTGGGTCAAAAGTTATTTTACCCTCTATGATACTACGGATTGCTGTGCATTTCATACTCCCCAATCTCCAAATGTCTCAAGACCAAAAAATTTTTATCTTTTGATTCTGATATTATTATATACGAAAAATAAATTATTTACAAGAAAAGTTTGTCTTTGAGTTTCTCTATTTTTTCTTGCTTGCAGTTTGAAAAGCCGCATAAGAACTGAACAAGTGAGCCCTTATTAGCTGTGATTGGACATTTTATCAAAAACATTGATTTCAGCGAGGCGTTTTCAGTCTGTTTTGTGTGATAAACCCGAGACAGAAATGCGCGGAATCGCTGCTTTTGCGATTTCTATGCATAGGTTGCCGTGAAAGGATTGATCAGTAACCGGGCAATAACAACGAACAGATTGGGAAATGGACAATGTGGCGCCTGTTGTTCTTTTTCACTTGCGAAGTGAGGGTATTCATACTACAATAAAAGAAAAGAATATTAATGGAAAAGTCGTTTATGTGAAAATTATTTATGGATGACACATTATACTGACAAGGAGAAGTGAAAATGGAGTCAAAGCAATATAATACAAAAGAACTGCTGGAACGTTTCATTCCTTATTTCGGAAAATATAAAGGAACCTTGATTGTGGATTTATTCTGTGCTGCGCTGACAACGGTCTGCGAATTGGTGCTTCCCATGATTATGCGGTATATTACAAATGAAGGAATCAGGGATTTAGCATCTCTTTCCGTAAAGACGATCGGAAGTTTGGGTCTTCTTTACTTCGGATTGCGCATTATAGACTGTTTTGCCAGCTACTATATGGCGGATATGGGGCATGTTATGGGGGCGAAGATTGAGACGGATATGCGGAGGGACGCTTACAGCCATCTTCAAAAGCTTTCCGATACGTATTACAATAATACGAAAGTAGGTCAGATAATGGGGCGCATTACAAATGATTTGTTTGACGTTACGGAATTTGCGCACCATTGTCCGGAAGAATTTTTTATTGCGGGGATTAAGACGGTGATTGCATTTGCTATCCTTGCAAATATTAATCTGCTGCTGACGATAATCATTTTTTTATGTGTGCCTCTTATGCTGATCGTGTGTATGATATTGAATTTCAGGCAGCGTGCTGCTTTCCGGAAACAGAGGAACCAGATTGGGGAACTGAATGCGAGGATAGAGGACAGCCTTTTGGGACATAAGGTGGTGAAGGCATTTACGAACGAAGCCGTGGAGGAGCACAAATTTGAGAAAGACAACAGAGTATTTCTGGATATTAAGAAATTGACATACCGTTATATGGCGGCATTCCAGACGGCGGTAAAGATGTTTGACGGACTTATGTATCTGCTGGTGCTGGTTGCCGGCGGAGTGTTTATGATAAAAGGACTGATTGATCCCGGTGATCTGGTAGCGTATATATTGTATGTTTCTACACTAATAGCCACCATCCGCCGCATCATTGAGTTTGCCGAACAGTTCCAGCGAGGAGTTACGGGTATTGAACGTTTTCTGCAGATTTTGGATGCGGATATAGAGATTTTTGACGAGCCTGATGCGGCAGAACTAAAGAACCCGAAGGGGAACATTGCGTTTGAAGATGTCAGCTTTGAATATCCCGATGATCATAATCAGGTATTCAGTAATCTGAATCTGACAATTCGTTCCGGCGAAAAAGTAGCAATTGTAGGTCCGTCAGGGGGCGGGAAAACAACTCTTTGCAATTTGATTCCCAGATTTTATGATGTGTCAAAAGGAAGAATCACTTTGGACGGCGAAGACGTGAAACATTTTACTTTAAAGAGCCTGCGGGGCTGTATCGGTATTGTACAGCAGGATGTATATCTTTTCTCAGGAACCATTTATGAAAATATTTTGTACGGAAGACCCGGTGCCGGCCGTGAGGAAATTATAGAGGCGGCAAAGCGTGCGGGAGCTCATGATTTCATAATGACGCTGAAGGACGGCTATGAAACATATGTGGGAGAGAGGGGGGTGAAGCTGTCCGGCGGGCAGAAGCAGAGAATCAGCATTGCCAGAGTATTCTTGAAGAATCCGCCCATTATTATTTTGGATGAAGCCACGTCCGCTTTGGACAATGAAAGTGAATTTGCCGTGGCTCGGTCACTGGCGAAGCTGTCCGAGGGAAGGACTACGCTTACCATAGCACACAGACTTTCCAGCATCCGAAATTCCGACCGAATACTGGTGCTGACGGAAGACGGGATTGTGGAGGAGGGCAATCATGACCAATTGATAGAGAAGAAGGGCATGTATTATCATTTCTATGAAACGGCAAACGCGCTTAAGTAAGTGGGCACAGAAGAGCAGGGACGAAACTGGAATAGGAGGTATCGTGTATGAAACTTGTATTTGTAGGTGCGGATCATGAGGTGACGGGCAGCTGCCATTATCTGGAGGCAGGGGGAAGACATATCCTTGTGGATTACGGAATGGAGCAAGGGGCAAATATTTTTGAAAATGTGCCGCTTCCGGTTGAAGAGGCGAAGATAGATTTTGTGTTTCTCACCCATGCCCATGTGGATCACTCGGGCCTGCTGCCTCTGCTGTACGCCAGAGGGTTCAGAGGACAGGTATTTATGACGGAGGCCACGGCGGATTTATGCAGTATTATGCTTCGTGATTGTGCCCATATCCAGATGATGGAGGCCGAATGGAAGAATCGGAAGGCGAAGAGAAGCGAATCGGTGGCAGCTGCGGAACCTTTGTATACCATGGAGGATGCGGACGGCATAATCAAGCGGATAGTTCCCTGTCATTATGATAGGACGGTGGAGGTATGTGAAGGGGTAAGAATCCGTTTTACGGACATCGGGCATTTGCTCGGTTCCTCCAGTATTGAAGTGTGGTTGACGGAAGACGGCAGAACGAAGAAAATCGTGTTTTCGGGAGATATCGGAAACAAGAATCAACCCCTTTTAAAGGATCCGATGTACACCGAGGAGGCGGATTATGTAGTTATGGAATCTACATACGGCAACCGGCTTCATCCCGCGGAACATTCCGACTTTGTAGGGGAATTGGCGGCGATTTTAAAGGAAACTTTCGACAGGGGAGGCAATGTGGTAATTCCTTCCTTTGCCGTAGGCCGTACTCAGGAAATGCTGTATTTTCTGCGGAAGGTCAAGGTGGAGCGTCTGGTGGAAGGACATGAGAACTTCCCCGTATATGTTGATAGCCCTCTGGCAGTGGAGGCAACCCAGATTTTTCAGGAAAACCGTTTTGAATGTTTTGACGAGGATGCGCTGGAACTGGTGGAAGAGGGAATTAATCCCATTGCGTTTGCCGGATTAAAGCTTACGATTACCAGCGAGGAATCCAAGGAAATCAACTTTATCGAAACCCCTAAGGTGATCATTTCCGCATCCGGTATGTGTGAGGCGGGACGAATCAGGCATCATCTAAAGCATAACCTCTGGAGACCAGAAAGCACCATTTTATTTGTGGGATATCAGGCAGTGGGGACACTGGGCAGGGCGATTATTGAAGGGACGGATGAGGTGCGGCTTTTCGGAGAGCCGATTCAGGTGAGAGCCCAGATCAAACAGCTGGTGGGAATGAGCGGCCATGCAGATAAGAACGGTTTGCTTGACTGGCTGGGCGGTTTTAAAGAAAAACCGAGGAAAGTGTTCGTAGTGCACGGTGAAGACAGTGTATGTACCGGATTTGCAGAGTGCTTGAAGATAGAATACGGACAACATGCATATGCGCCTTACAGCGGCACTGTGTTCAACCTGCTTTCCGATAAGTTTGAGTACGAAGCAGAGCCTATGCCCGTTAAGAAAACAGTCAGGACAGTGGCATCGGGTGTTTACGCAAGGCTTCTTGCGGCAGCACAGAGACTATTGGCGCTGGTACAGAAGAGCGACGGACTGGCAAACAAGGATATGGCAAAATTTGCCAGCCAGATTAACTCCCTGTGTGACAAATGGAAAGTGTGAAGGAAATCACTAAGCTCGAAAGAACCTCGCTAAGTGATTTCACGCTCTGCGGAGCAGAGCTTCTTCCCAAACTGCTAAAGCAGTTGTAAGAATCCGCGAGCGGATTCTTACGGACTTGCACCAGTTCATAAATTGTTTGTGCCGCCGATGGCGGCATGGCGATCAGACATTAAAAATTTGGAGAGTCAGAGCGTATGAATATGATTGTGGCAGTAGATAATAACTGGGCGATCGGCAGCAGGAACAGGCTTCTTGTCAGTATCCCCAAAGATCAAAAGCATTTTCGGGAGGAGACTACCGGTAAAGTGGTGGTGCTGGGGCGGAAGACTTTGGAAACATTTCCTCAGGGACAGCCTTTGCAGAACCGTCTTAACATTATACTTTCCGGAGACAGAAATTATAGGGTGAAGGACGCCGTTGTAGTGCATTCCGTGGAAGAGCTGCTGGAGGAGCTGAAAAAGTATGCTTCGGAGGATGTCTATGTTGTGGGTGGAGAGAGCGTTTACCGTCAGCTTCTTCCGTACTGCGATACTGCCCATGTGACTAAGATTGATCATATATATGAGGCGGATTCTCATTTCCCCAATCTGGATGAGGATCCCGAGTGGGAAATAACGGCTGACAGTGAAGAACAGACGTATTTTGACATTGCGTACACTTTTTTGAAATATGAGCGCAGGAAGAAGCTGGAAAAGCATTGACTTTTGTGTATAAAAGTATAATAATTGTTACCAGAAAAATACTGTAAATTTATTTTTTTCACTGGCACCAATGATTAAAAATATAATAGGGAAAGAAGGTAATACCAATGGAGAAGAAAAATATTGATTGGGGAAATCTGGGGTTCGGATATGTACAAACAGACTACAGATATGTGTCAAATTATAAAAACGGTGCGTGGGATGAGGGAGCGCTTACCGAGGATGCAAACATAGTATTGAATGAGTGTGCCGGTGTTCTGCAGTATGCACAGACAATTTTTGAAGGTTTAAAAGCTTATACTACGGATGACGGGCACATTGTTACCTTCCGTCCCGATTTAAACGGGGAGCGTATGGAAGCGTCCGCCGAAAGACTGGAAATGCCCATATTCCCCAAACAGCGTTTTGTGGAGGCTGTTACGAAAGTAGTGGCTGCAAATGCGGCATTTGTGCCTCCCTATGGCAGCGGCGCTACGCTTTATCTACGTCCCTATATGTTCGGCTCTAACCCCGTTATCGGTGTAAAGCCTGCCGACGAGTATCAGTTCCGTATCTTTTGTACTCCCGTAGGGCCTTATTTCAAGGGAGGGGTGAAGCCCTTGACGATTCGTGTCAGTGATTTTGACCGTGCCGCACCTCACGGAACCGGTCATATTAAGGCAGGATTAAATTATGCCATGAGTTTACATGCCATTGTGAGTGCTCATGAGGAAGGCTTCGACGAGAATATGTATCTTGACCCCGGCACCCGCACAAAGGTGGAGGAGACCGGCGGTGCAAATTTCCTCTTTGTCACGAGGGACAATAAAGTAGTCACACCCAAGTCAGACAGTATCCTTCCTTCTATTACCCGCCGTTCCCTGATCTATGTTGCAAAAGAGTATTTGGGCTTGGAGGTCGAGGAGAGAGAAGTGCTTCTGGAGGAGGTAAAGGATTTTGCAGAGTGCGGACTTTGCGGTACGGCTGCGGTTATCTCTCCTGTGGGGAAAATCGTTGACCACGGCAGAGAAATATGTCTGCCCAGCGGCATGGAGGAGATGGGGCCTATCACTAAGAAGCTGTATGATACGCTGACCGGAATACAGATGGGCAGAATCGAAGCTCCGGAAGGCTGGATTCATGTGATTCAGTAAGACGGCTCCGGCAAAGGAATAAGAGAAAAGCCAAACGGTATAAATAAAGTAATAATGAAATGAAACGAATAAGTTCGAGTAACGGATATAATCCCGGAAATGCTGATAAATGGGCATTTCCGGGATTGCTTTATTTTATAGGAAATACCGCCATAGCATATATTATCAGTGAATATCGATATGGGGAGGAAACACATTGCTGTCTATTAAATGGAGATACCCTATTTCACGAGACAATGTAATATAAAACAAGGTTACAACGAACAGGATAAGGAAGCGGGGAATGACAAAGGGGCGAAGTAATATTACTATTAGTTCGTGGATGCAGGAACCATAGCAGGTTTTTTTAAAAAAAGATTTATCATATAATAATGCTATGTGGTTTACTAAAGTATCTTTGTAACGCGACAAACATAATTGTGAGTTGCTTCTGTAAATATTCTATTGCAGTTGTCTGGAACCAGCGATAGACGGCTGTATCTCCGGTTTTAGATCCAACGTCATATCATGGCAGTAGACCATATTATGTATTGTTATCCTTTCCCATCGGATAATGGCAGTATGGCGGGCGGTGATATACCTATCGGAAGCGAAGGAACCGGTATAACAGAAGGCACCGGCAGCTTTTGTGATTCCACCCCCCGCCGTTATAATTTGGGAATCAATCCCCTGTCAGGTCGGAAAAAGAACATGTGCTTTATATGCTTCAAGTCCTGACCGGAGAACCACAAGAGCGTGTCGGAGAATCGTTTCCGCTGATACCGTTCCAATGGATATCATGTCTGACCGAATTCAAGAAATGAGTAAGCCGATGAATTTGTCCGGATATAAGATGTCAAAAGGGACGGCAGATTGCGGCAGATTTTCAGGCGCGCTTGTGCTTTATTTAGAAGAAGAGCTCTTTTCAAAAGGACTCCTGTCAGAAGTTTCAAAAGGGTTAATATGTCCGAATGGGTGTCCTGTAGGTATTGTATTGACCGTAAAATGGGTAACATACGGAGGGAGTTGCCCATGAACAGTGATTATAAAGCGGTATTGCAGAGACTAAGAGAAGAACGTGTGAAGCTGAATCTGACGCAGCGTCTTTTGTGCTATCGCATGAAAATGCTGCAAAGCCATTACAGCAGAGCGGAATCGGGAAGTAAGAGATTCTCTTATAATGAAATGAAGGGGCTTTGCACCTCCGATGTAGATATTTTCTATGTATTTACCGGTAAAAAATCGAGAAGCGGGCAGGAATTTATGGCTCTTCGGGAATTTGGCAGAGGAGAAATTTTATGCTACTTGAACACTATGTACCTGTTGGCGAAAACGGTGCGATTAGTGGATAGAAACAGAATTTCTTTTGAGCTGGTTCAGAAGCAGCTGGATTTTTTGCAGTACGGAAGCGGAAACATGGGAAACCAATCCAATATTTTTTACAGTGTAAGGAATCAGCGGGGCTATACCCAGCAGAAAATGGCTGATTATCTGGGGATTGATATAAAAAAGCTGCGCGGGCTGGAATACGGAAAAATACGGCCGGACAGTGAGATGGTGTGGAAAATGTATCATTTGTTTGAGATATCCCCCGCATATATTTTGGAAGACGACAAAGGGTTATGGAAAGAATTAAATTATGTATTGGATTTGCTGGAGAATAATGAGCGGGAAATGGTGATACGCATTTTGGAAAACGAGCAGGAATTGATGCGGTATTGCAGATTGTTTACGGCAGGATTTTAGGGATAAACGGCTGACAGAAAGGAATTCTCAGCAGCTTCCCATATGCACTAACAGGCGCACCATGGGGAATATTTAAAACTTAAAATGGGTAACATGACTTCATCCTGTGTATAAAGGTGGATATTACCCATGGATCATGATTATCAACTTGTGTTGCGAAGATTAAGAGAAGAGCGTGAGAGAAGGAATCTGACGCAGCGTCTGCTGTGTTATAATATGAAGATGCTGCAAAGCCATTACAGCAGGGCGGAGTCCGGAAACAAACGCTTTTCCTACAATGAACTCAAGGGATTGTGTACGTCGGACGTGGACGTTCTCTATGTTTTTACCGGCAAAAAATCAAAGAACGAGGAATTTTTGAAAGCACAAGAGTATTGTCTGGAAGAGATTTTGTGCTTTTTAAATACATTATATAACGTGGCCAAGACTGCGAAGGTCATAAACAGAGACAGAACTTCTTTCGGCGCGGTTCGGGAACAACTGGAGTTTACGCAGTATGGAAGAGGAGGCGCCGGAGGAAAAAATAATATTTTTTATTGCGTTAGAAACAACCGGAATTACACCCAGCAGAAAATGGCGGACGAGCTGGGAATCGATATTAAAAAGCTGCGGGAATTGGAAAACGGAAGAATCATGCCGGACAGTGAAATGATCTGGAAGATGTATGATTTGTTTCAGGTGTCGCCTGCTTTTATTCTGGAGGATACGAAGGGATTGTGGCATGAGCTGAATTTTGTTTTGGATCTGCTGCAGGAAGATGACAGAGAGATTGTCATCCGAATTCTGTCGGACGAGCATTTTTTGGTCCGGAAGTGATATCTGTCGGACGGCCAGTCGGATTCCTGCATTTAAGAGAGTTTTTTCGGTATGTTCACAGAAAAGGGCATAAAAATCTGTTTATTATTCGAGTCTTGATGCCGATATAATATATAGACACAAGGAAGTGTCTAATAAACCATAAGGAAGTGGATCCCATGAGATTAATAGAAGCGCAGCAGGCATACCGGGCTCAACGGCAGGAGCTTATTGACCAGAGAAAAGAGTTGCTGAATCGGCAGAAGGCATTGGAACGGAAGATGAATGTCACTGTCAACGGAAAAGAGCTGTTTGCGGAAGAAGCGGCAACCTTGGAGCTTTCCATTAACGCAAACAAAGAGAAATTTGAAGAAAATTTAGAGGTTTTGGATAAACTGGCAGAGCAGGAGTGTGCCGTGTGGAATGCGGAAGTGTGCAGACAGCAGACTGACGCAATGAGCGATTATGCCAATGATATGGCTAAAATCATGGAAGTGGCACGACGTATTTCCAACGGAGGCAAAGTTCCTGCCACGGACGAACAGAAATTGATGGACTACAGTATGGAGTTGTACATGTCCGCAAAGAACGCGGCGATGCTGGCCGAGATGCGGAAGAAAAGCGAGAAATACGATTCGCTCTGGGAGGATGAGGACGAGGAGCAGACGGAGTATGATCCTCAGGGCAAGGCAGAGAACAGCGAGGTTGACATTGCGCTGCCGGAAGGAATCGACCCCGTTGCGGCAGAGGTGCCGGAGGCGGAAATATAAAACTCCACGCAAAATTCTATACGTAATGCATAGGGCGTACATGCAGGACTGACGGCATGTACGCCTGACTGTTCGAAAGCGTCCGGCAGCGAAAAAGCTATCTCAAGGCAGTAACGAACTGTTATAAATTCTTAGAAGTTCTTAGAAGTTCTTAGAAGTTCTCTCTATCTTATCTTGTAAAAACCCTAAAACTTATGATAGAATTAGGCACACAAGTTACTGGAACAAACGTATCCGTAGACAGTAGGATTATGTAGAATCGCCGGTTTCGGTACGGATGTCTGTGGTCTGTATAAATGGATTAGAAAACAGACGGAAGCGGAGAAAGATTAATTATATGAAATTTTTACACACTGCCGATTTGCATATCGGCAAGAAAATATACGAACAGTCTTTGCTGGAAGATCAGGCTTATATACTGGACAGAATCTATGAAACGGCTCTGGCAGAGCAGGTGGAAGCCGTGGTTATCGCGGGAGATATCTACGACAGAGCCATTCCGTCGGCGGAGGCGGTGGCCTTGCTGGATGAGTTTCTGACGAAATTGATTGAGAAGCGGATTCCCGTGATTGCCGTCAGCGGAAACCATGACTCTCCGGAGCGCGTGTCCTTCGCGGGACGGATTCTGGAAAAGCAAGGGCTTTATATTGCAGGCAGTACGGGAGAAACTTTGAAGACGGTGACATTGGAAGATTCCTGCGGAACCGTAGCCTTTGTCTGCATGCCCTTTGTGCGTCCGGCAGTGGTGGGAGCTGCCACCAGCGCTCAGGCAGTGGAGGAGCTGCTGGGCCGGCATCCCATGCCCTTGGATATGCACCGGAGAAATGTGCTTGTCACCCACTTTTTCGTGGTGGGGGAAAAGGGGGAGGAGCCTGAACTATCGGAATCCGAATCGGACACACAGGCGGGAGGCTTGGACGGTGTTCCCCCCTCTCTGTTCCAATGTTTTGACTATGTTGCATTGGGACATATTCATAAGCCTCAACATATGGGAAAAGGCCATGCATATTATGCAGGTTCGCCTTTGAAATATTCTTTCAGCGAAGCCCGGTGGGACAAATCCGTCAATATCGTAGAGCTGGGGGAGCCGGGGGATATTACGGTGAGGAAGGTGCCCCTGACACCTCTTCGGGATATGCGGATTATCCGTGGTAGGCTGGCGGAACTGATGGAGCCTGACAGAGTGGCTTCGGAAGGGGAAGGCGTCAAGGATTATTTTCAGGCAGTCCTCACCGACACGGAAGAGTTGATAGACCCCATGGGAACTCTGCGGAGCGCATACCCCAATGTACTGTGTATAGAAATGGAAAAGAATATGGACAGCCAGACGCAGGAATATACCAGCCGCCTCGCCGGACAGAGAAAGAGTACGGCCCGGCTGTTCGGGGATTTCTACGAAATGTTGAAGGGTGAGCCCATGGACGAGAAGCGGAGAGAAATCGTGGAAGAGACAGCCGGAGAAGCGGCTGCGGAGGAGTAGCGGATTTATGCTTGCGTTAAGAAGAATGAACTGTTTTCAAGGAAGCCGCGGATAATCCAAAAGAGAATAAGAGGATAGATATATGAGACCAAGGACATTGACACTGTGCGGATGGGGGCCGTATAAAAGGGAGGAAAGGGTGGATTTCAGCGTGTTCGAGAGACGGGGAATCTTTCTGATTACGGGAGCCACCGGAGCGGGGAAGACCACTATTTTCGACGCTATTTCCTATGCGCTGTACGGCGCTCTCAGCGGGGAAGAAAGGGACAAAGAAAAGGGAAGCGTGCGCAGTGATTTTGCGGAGCCGTCCACTCCTACTTATGTGGAACTGGTGATGGAGCATGGGGGAAACTGCTACCGGATCCGCCGCAACCCGGATTATCTGCGCCCCAAAAAGCGTGGAAGTAAGGGCGAGGCTTACACGAAGGAAAAAGAAAATGCCGTTCTCTATTATCCCGACGACAGAGTGCTGGAGGGAGTGAAGGAAGTAAATGCAGCCCTGAAGGAGATTCTGGGGCTGGACTTTCGGCAGTTTAAAAAGATTTCCATGATCGCTCAGGGCGAGTTTGCGAAATTATTGGTGGCGCCTCCGAAAGAAAAGACAAAAATTTTCCGTGAAATTTTCGACACCGGCGTGTACGAACGCTTTACCCAGAATTTGGGTGTGAAAGCCAGAGCCGCCTACAGCAGAGTAACGGAGCAGAAGCATAAGCTGGAGGAGGATGTGAGCCTGCTGACGGCAGGATTGGAGGAATCCTGCTGGAGCAAGGAAAAAAGAGAGTTGCTGAAGGAGCTGACTATGGCGGAAAATTGGAACTATGCAGCCATAGAAGAATGTCTGGAACAAATGAAACGGGAGGCGGAGGACCGCTTGAAGGAACAGAAATCCGCCTATGAAGAAACCAAGAAGCGGGTGGAGGAACTGACGGCGGAATTGGCCAAGCTCCAGAAGGAAAACGAACAAATACAAGCGTTTTTAAAAGTTTCCGAGGAGAAAGAGAAGCTTGCGGCCGCGGCTCCGAAGCAGGCGGAGGCACAGGAGCGTTATAAACGGGCCGTGAATGCTGCCGAGGCGGAAAAAGCGGAGGAACGGTGCAGAACTCTGGAAAAGCTGCTTGCGGAGTGTCTCTCGGAGAGACAGAGTATGGAGGCGGAGAGACAGAACCTCATAACAGAAGCGGCATCTTTGAAAGAGACGGCGGAGAAGGAAGAGAGAATCCGCAGCCTTTTGGAACTGCGCAAAGCGGTTGAGGAGGAAAGAAAAGCCTGTGATGAGCTGTCAAAGCAACTGGAGGAAAAACAGAAGCTGCTTGCTTCGAAGCAGAGCGCTTATCTGGAAAAGGACAGCGATTACCGTGGGAAGAAAGCCGTTTACGAGGATGGAGAGAGAAAGAGAAGGCTGAATGTCATCGGATTGGCGGCCGAGCTGTTGAAGGAAGGAGAGCCTTGTCCGGTCTGCGGCTCCTTGCATCATCCCAATCCGGCAAAGGCGGACTGCGAGAACGTCTCCGAAGAGGTGCTGAAGGAGCTGAAGGACAGCATGGAGGAAGCTTACGAAGAGCTGATAAAACTTCATGAGGAGAGCGTGGCTTTACGGACGACTGTGGAGGGTCTTGCGGATCGTCTTATCCGGCAGGAGGAAAAACGACGGGAAAAGGAGAAGCAGATTACGGAAGAGTTTCAAGAAGAAGTGTATAATGCTTTTCTTGCGCTTCCTCCGGCAAAAGCTCTTTCCGAGCTGCAAAAGAAATGCGGAAGGGCAAAGGAGCTGTCGGGACTGATACAGGAGAAGGACGGCGCCGCTAAGCGATTGGCGGAAAAGGAAAAAGCGCTGGGAGCGGACTGTGGGGAAGCGCAGGAGGCGTTTCGGGTTTGTTTGACGCAATATGGTTTTTGCGACACGGAGGATTATGTCTCTGCCGTTCTTTCGGCAGCCCGGAGGGAAGAACTGCGCAGTGGTATAGAAGAGTACCGCGCGAAGGCGGCGGCAAACAATGAGCTGTACAGCCATTTAGAGGGATCGATTTCCGTGAAAGAGCCTGTGGATCTCACCGGACGGACGGAAATGCGGGAACATTTCCGGCAAACGGGGGATACTATTTTAAAAGAACAGAAGCTTTGGGAGCGTCAGCTTTCCGAGGTGGATAAGACTATTTTACGGATGGGCGAAAAACGTTCGGTTATCCAAAAGGAAAGTCAGGAATATGGATTTATCAAGGATTTGGAAAATATGGCATCGGGCAATAACCCGAAGCGTTTGGTCTTTGAACAGTATGTGCTGGCCGGCTATTTTGAAGAAATATTGCGAGCCGCCAATCTGCGTTTTGCCAAAATGAGCGGCGGGCGCTATGAAATGTCCCGCGTAGGGCAGGTGGGAGACGGCAGAGTCAAGGACAATCTGGAGATTCAGGTGATGGATTACTATACGGGGAAAAACCGCTCCGTCCGCACCTTGTCGGGAGGAGAATCCTTTAAGGCGTCTCTGGCCCTTGCACTCGGCATGAGCGATGTAATACAGGCCATGAACGGAGGTATCCGTGTGGATACTTTGTTTGTGGACGAGGGCTTCGGGGCGCTGGATTCGGAGAGCCTTGATCAGGCTTGCGATACACTTATGAGTCTGGCGGAGAAGAAGCAGTTAATCGGTATTATTTCCCATGTGCCGGAGCTGCGGGAGCGGATAGAGAGCCAGCTTGTTATCGAGAAAACAGGAAGCGGCAGCAGGATAGTTCAGACAGATATATGAGACAGATGCATTTGTCAGGCGAAAACACTGTTAAAAACAGCATGAGGGTTAAAATGAAATTAAACTATATCAGGAAAAAATACGGGAGTAGACTGCTGGCATTGGCATTTGCGGCGGCTTTAGGGCTGGCCGGCGTCACTTCCTGCGGCGGGGGCGGCAACGGTACAAGGGTAGTGTTTACCACCGGCTTTGACAAGGACGAGGTGTTCCGCATCGGCAGCGCATCCTGCTCCGCATCGGAAGTCATGGTATATCTGACCAACACCCAGAATCAGTATGAGAGCGTCTACGGAATGGAAGTCTGGAACGTGGCTTTGGACGGATTGACTTTGGAGGAAAATGTAAAAGAGACGGTGCTTGCCAAAATTGCCCAGATTAAAACCATGTATCTGCTGGCACAGAGCAAGGATGTGACCTTGGACAAGCAGGAGCAGGAACAGGTGCGTCTGGCATCGGAAGAATATTTCCGGTCTCTGAACGACAGGGAAAAGGAGCTGATGGGGGTGGATTTGAAGACCATCCAACAGCTTTACACAGAGTATGCCATGGCGGATAAAGTATACCGGTATATTATTCAGGATGTGAATCCGGAGATCAGTGATGATGAGGCCAGAATCATCACGGTACAGCATATACTGATCCGCACCTATACCACGTCTGACGGGGGCGAAAAAGTTCCTTTTACGGATAATCTGAAGCAGGCGGTCTATGAGAAGGCAATGGAAATCAGAGAGCTTGCGGTGAATGGTGAAAATGATTTTGTGGATTTGGCATCCCGCTATAGCGAGGATTCTACCATAACCTATTCTTTCGGAAAAGGTGAGATGGATCCGGAATTTGAGAAGGCCGCATTTGAATTGGAGACCGGAGAAATCAGCCAAGTGGTGGAGAGCGAAAGCGGTTATCACATTATCAAATGTATCAGCACCTTTGACAGAGAGCAGACGGATATCAGTAAACAGGAGATTGTGGAAGAACGCCGCCGGGAAGTTTTCGGGCAGGAATACGATGAATTTGTGGATACATTAGTCAGGAACCTGAATACAAAATTGTGGGAGGAGATTACCCTGATCCATGATTCGGAGGTGACTACTTCGGAATTCTTTGAAATTTATGCGAAATATTTTTCATAGGATATGCTAAAATGATAGTTCATAAAAATTTTATAATTGTGGGAAAGCCCGGAAATAGGGCGTTTTTCAAAGATTATTAGCACTCGCGTAAAATGAGTGCTAATTTTGCCTTGACTTTTATTTTCTACGGTTTTAAACTTGTCTATAGCAAGGGACAGTTCTTAAGTCAAAAGATAAGGTGATTTCGGAACGATTCCCCGGAGTACCGGAAGATTTATAAAAAGAGTTATAACGAAGAAAGGAATGTTGTAAGATGGCAGCAAAAAGCGGCAGTTTATCAATTAACAGTGAAAACATTTTTCCGATTATCAAAAAGTGGCTCTATTCCGACCACGACATTTTTTACAGAGAGTTGATTTCCAACGGCTGTGATGCAGTGACCAAGCTGAAAAAGCTTGACATGATGGGAGAATATTCTCTGCCCGACGGTTACAAAGCCCGGGTGGATGTCATTGTCAATCCGGAACAGAAGACGCTGACCTTCAGCGATAACGGTCTGGGGATGACGGCGGAAGAGGTGGAAGAATATATCAATCAAATCGCCTTCTCCGGAGCCGCGGATTTTATCGAGAAATACAAGGATAAGAGCAGCTCGGATCAGATTATCGGACATTTCGGATTGGGCTTTTATTCCGCGTTTATGGTTGCGGACGAAGTACACATTGATACCCTTTCTTTTAAAGAGGGTGCGGTTCCCGTTCACTGGGAATGTGACGGCGGCACGGAATTTTCTATGGAAGACGGCGACAGACAGGAGGTGGGAACTACCATTACCCTGTTCCTGAACGAAGATTGTCTGGAGTTCTGCAATGAGTATAAGGCCAGAGAGGTCATTAAGAAATACTGCTCTTTTATGCCCACGGAAATCTATCTGTCAAAGGCCGATACCAAGGAGACTCAAATTATCAAGGTGGAGGAGCTTCGGGAAGGTGATGTGATTTTGGAGGAGATTCATCCCGAAGAAAAAACCGCCGAGGACGGTACTAAGACGGTAGAAGGGGAAGAAAAGTTTAAGATTCAGAAGCGTCCGGAACTTTTAAACGAAACCTCGCCGTTGTGGACCAAGCATCCCAATGATTGCACTAAGGAAGAATATTTGGAATTCTACCGGAAGGTATTTCAGGATTACAAGGAGCCCCTGTTCTGGATTCATTTGAATATGGATTATCCGTTTAATTTGAAAGGTATTTTGTACTTCCCTAAGATTAATATGGAATATGAGTCCATCGAGGGCACCATTAAGCTGTACAATAATCAAGTATTTATAGCCGACAATATCAAGGAAGTGATACCGGAATTTTTGCTGTTGTTAAAGGGCGTCATTGATTGTCCCGATCTGCCTTTGAACGTGTCCAGAAGTGCTTTGCAGAATGACGGCTTTGTAAAGAAGATTTCAGAATACATTTCCAAGAAAGTAGCCGACAAACTTTCCGGGATGTGTAAAACGGAAAAGGAGGAGTACGATAAGTATTGGGACGACATTAGTCCGTTTATCAAGTTTGGCTGCCTGAAGGATGACAAGTTCTGCGAGAAAATGACCGATTATATTCTGTTTAAGAATCTGGAGGGCAAGTATCTGACATTGCCCGAGTGTCTTGAGGTGAAGTCCGCTGCTTCCGAAAATGCGGTGGACGAAAACGGTGAAAAGGTCGAGGCGGAGATTATTACGGAGAAGAAGACAGAAGAAGCTGTGGATGAAACCGGAGACGCAGAGGTTTCCGATGACGCTGCGGGAGATTCCGAAGAGTCGGCTGTAGAAGCCTCCGATAATGCCGCGGAGGCATCCTCAGGGACGGATGAAGTTTCTGAGGAGGATGCTGATAAAGACGCCGATGAAGAAAAGAAAGAAAAAATTATCTATTATGTCACTGACGAGCAGCAGCAGAGCCAATATATTAATCTGTTCAAATCAGCCAAGATGGATGCCGTGATTTTGAACCACAATATCGACCAGCCCTTTATATCCCAGCTGGAGGCTAAAAACGAAGGAATCAAATTCCAGCGCATTGATGCGGATGTGACCGATGCACTGAAATCCGAGACTTCCAAGCAGGTCGAGAAGGAGATGGAGGAGCAGGCGGAATCCATTGCCAAGATTATGAAAGAGACATTGAAGAATGATAAGCTTGTAGTGAAGATGGAAAAGCTGAAGGACAAGAAGGTTGCATCTATGATCACATTGTCCGAGGAAAGCAGACGTATGCAGGATATGATGAAAATGTACTCCATGCCCGGAATGGATATGGGTGGATTCGGAGGCGAGGGTGAAACTCTCATATTGAATGCGAACCATCCGCTGGTACAGTATGTGGCCGGAAATCAAGAGGGCGAAAATGTGGCAATGATCTGTGAGCAGCTCTATGATTTGGCGCGGATTCAACATGCACCGTTAAATTCCGAGGCAATGACCAGATTTATAGCCCGCAGCAATGACATTATGATGCTCTTGGCAAAGTAAAAACTGCGGTCCTCCCACGTTCAACCATTTATAAAAAGTGCTGCGGCGTTGCTTCGGGGGATAGAGTAAAATAGTTTGTGTCTTTGAAAAAATACCTCTTTTTTGGTAAGAATCAAGATCTGATAATTCTTATCGAAAAGGAGGATTTTTTATGCCAGCAGCAAGACAACAAATACCACAGTTGATTGCAGATTACATCTTAAAAATATCCTATGGCTGAATGTTGCAGTTCACTCGCTGTCGCCGCAAGGTATTTTCACGCTGTTTCCGCGTGATAAACTCGAGACAGACATGCGAGAAATCGCTGTTTTGCGATTTCTGTGCATAAGTTGCTGTGAACGAAGTGAACAGTTGAATTGCTGACTCTGATCTGCCGGAATAAAATATGGTTGTAAGTATAAGGAATAACCGGTATAATCAAAGGAAGAATTCTTTCACACTTCCAGACATGTCGACGCAGTCGGCACAAACAATCAATGAATCGGTGCAAGGCCGGAAGAACGCTGCTCTTGCGTTCTTCTAACTGCTTTAGCAGTTTGAGGAGAAGCTCTGCTCCGCAGAGCGTGAAATCACTTAGCGAGGTCTTTCCGAGCTTAGTGATTTCCATCACACTTTCAAACATGCCGACGCAGTCGGCACAAACAATTTATGAACTGGTGCAAACCAAGGAATGACTTAGTTTCTCTTAGGTTGGGTATAAAGAGGGGGTGTTTACACACCCTCTTTACAACCTTAGAGAAACTTCATTCCTTTCACACTTAAGGAGAGGTAAGGAAATGAATAAGAACAATTTCGCGGTAACACCGCCCATGGGATGGAACAGTTATGATTATTATGACACGACAGTGAACGAGGAGCAAATAAGGGCAAATGCCCGCTATATGGCAGAGCATTTAAAGGAGTACGGCTGGGAGTATATTGTGGTGGATATCCAATGGTATGCCCATGATGCAGGATCCCGGCGGGAGAGGTATCAATATATTCCGTTCGGCAGGCTGGAGATGGACGGATATGGCAGACTGCAGCCCGATCCGGCCAGATTTCCGTCTTCTGCGGATAATGCGGGTTTTCGTCCTCTGGCTGATTATGTGCATTCCCTTGGATGTAAGTTCGGAATTCATATTATGAGAGGAATCCCCAGAACTGCGGCACAGGAGCATCTGCCCGTATGGGGAAGTGCAGTGACGGCGGACGAGATTGCGGATCCCTCATCCATCTGTGGTTGGAATCCCGATATGTATGGTGTGCGAAACTGTCCTGAAGGACAGGCGTATTATGACTCGCTTTTGGAGCTGTACTCCGAGTGGGGGGTGGATTTTATCAAATGCGACGACATATGCAATACGAATTTATATGCCAATAATCCTTATTCGGCGCGGCACGAGGTGGAAATGCTTGCAAAGGCGATCGAAAAGTGCGGAAGGGAAATTGTACTTTCTCTCTCCCCCGGACCGGCTCTGATTGCTCAGGCGTGGCATTACGAAACGTTTGCCAATATGTGGCGCATTACCGATGACTTTTGGGATGATTGGAGACTGCTGAAGGATATGTTCCACCGCTGTGAGCTCTGGCAGAGTCACGTGTCCAAAGGCTGCTATCCGGATTGCGATATGCTTCCTCTGGGATCTCTGGGAAAAGGCTTTGGCAGAGAGCGGCTGACGAATTTTACGGAGCAGGAGCAGCGTACCATGATGACCTTGTGGTGTCTGTTCGGTTCTCCGTTGATGATTGGCGCGGAACTGACAAAATTAGATGCCCATACATTAGAACTGCTTACCAACAGAGAAATTTTAGCCATGCTGCCTCCGGAATGCAAACCCAGACAGCTCGCGCTGGATGAAGACAAGGCAATTTGGACTGCCGCCAATTCGGACAGCGGGGAAGTCTATGTGGCATTGTTTAATCTTAGAGATGAGGCTTCGGAGGTTGCGTTGGACTTAAGAAAAGCAGATATTGCTGTACACGCACCGTGGAAGGAGCTTTGGACAGGGGAAGAGAGAAGCGCCGGAGAGACTATTATAACGGAAAAGCTGCCGACGCATGGATGTGCAGTGTTCAGAAGCCGGATTTAATTTGTGCCGAGCCGGTGATGCTATGGCAAAACTGTGGTCGCTTGCTGTTGATTTTCATTGCTCATAGTGGGCCACGGTGTAAAAGTGGTGGGTGTGCAATGTAAAGCCTGCCTGTTCAAAAGGAGTCAGATCTACATTCTGGTTCAAGAGGTAGACGGCGCTTGTATCGGGAGATGCAGGATCAAAGTCGTAGCTGAACCGTCCGAAGGAGCGGGCTTCCAGATAAGCGTTGGGATAATTATAATATTCCACGGTTTCAATGTACTCCGTTACCGGTTCCTCTGCCAGAAAAAGGATGCTGGGATGCTTTAAGCCGCGGCTGACGTAAATTTGACCCTCATAAGTAACGGCTTCTCTTACGGCATCCTCCAGCCCCTCGCAGAAATGATATTCCATAATTTCGCGGTACTCCGTAAAATAGTAATGTTCAAAGCCTATGAACATGCACAGATAAAAAGCGGCCGGCAGGATTAAATAGCGCAGATCAATCAGGCTGCAGAGGTAATAGATTCCCAATGCGGCAGTAATAATCATAGGAATAAACAGAATATTTACACGATTTATATTGATATATATCAACAGCCCTAATAAAGTGCCTCCCCCGATTTGAATCAGCAGTAATAGCTCGGGAGCTTCTTTTTTCTGCAGTACCTTTTCAATAGAATTTTTGACACAGTAAAATAATCCCAGAACGAAAAATGAAAGGGTGCCGGCATAGTAGATACCGTATTCGGAGGTACTGTTCCAGTCTAAGCCGTCGGTTTGGAGCTTAATGACGGACCAGAGCCGCCGGGCTTTCAAGGGCAGTTCCGAGAAAGAGATTTCACTGTCCCGCATGACCAGAAGTCTGGGAATGGAAAGGAAAGGAAGACGGATTTCCTCTATATAATCCATATTCACCAGCATAAATAGCAGTAAAGGTAAAGCAAGCACGGCAAGAATTATGCCGGAAAGAACCAGATACCTGTTAAAACGAATTTTACGGAACAGGAAGCCGTAAATCAATTGCAGCAGCACCATCAGCGGTACAAGGGGCCATATAGTGGCATAGCAGTATAGGGAAAGACCGTACATTAAGGCGGAGAGCATCAGGTATTTTTGTTCCTGCAGTCCTTTCACAAAAAAATACAATCCGAAAATAAGAAAGCCCGGTGCCATGTTGCAATCCATGCCCCAGCGTGACATCCCGATATGCCAAGGAGAGATGGCCAGCAGAAACAGCGCACAGAGGGCAGCTTTTTCGTGGAATAGTTTTTTTACCAGAAGATATGCGGCCCATAAGGTCAGACATGCGATAATGACCTGAGGAAGACGGATCACCCATATTTTCGCTCCGAAAACGGCCATGAAAGGAATCATCAGGTAGGTGTTGAGGGCACTGGTGCCGCTTCCCCATGTAGTCAGATAGACGGGGAAACGATATCCGGCGGAATCTATCCCATAGTGCAGCAGATTATATGCCTCATAGCCCGCAAATGCTTCGTCGGGATTGATATCACCGGGAACAATGCCGAATTCCCAGACACGTGCGAAGATACCCATTGCCATGAAGAGGAAAAACAGAACCTGCATCCATTTTTTTGCATCCATTGTTTTTAATTTATTCATAATTACATCCATATCCTTCCGCAATGTATGGTTTTAGACGGTATTTATTATATACATCAACCAGTGTATTAACTGTCTGGCATCCGCGAATTACACAGAGTGAATTTTCACCTGTAAGTCAGATTTCCGGCGGCGCAGCGGTATCAAACTGCCAAAGAAAATAATTCCCCAAAACTAACGCGGCAGACAGAAACCGGCTCCAAATACATTATGATTATAGCAGTTTATGGAAGTCCGGTCAAACTATAACTGCTATTTGGCAGATGTCCTCATTGTGAGCGGAAAGGGACGGCTAGAGCGAAAAGGGAACAGGCAGAGGGGAAGAGGACGACCGGAACGGAAGGGAACGGCCAGAGCGGAAGGGACGACCAAAACAGAAGGCGTAGGATATGAATATAGAACAGAAAGGATGAAATAGGATTTATGACAGAGGAATTGCTGAAGGAGCTGCGGAAGATTACACCGGAAGAGGAAAAGCTGCTGGCCGGAAAATCGGAAATCGAAAAAGCGCTGTACATGTCGTCTGAAACGGACATTATAGATGCGGAGAAGCTGTTGGAAGCGGGAAAGGTCATTGAAATCCGTACCCATACCAGATTTGTACATTTTCCGAAGCATACCCATAATTATATAGAAGTAATTTATATGTGCTGTGGCAGCACGCATCATATTATCAATGATGAAGATGTGATTTTGCAGCAGGGTGAGCTGTTGTTTTTAAGCCAAAATGCCACACAGGAAATATATCCTGCCGGAGAAGAAGACATTGCCGTGAATTTTATTGTGCTGCCCGAGTTTTTTGAATATGGGCTGAACATGATGGAACCGGAGGAGAACCAGCTTAGGAGCTTTGTGATCGACTGTCTCAAGGGGGAGAGGGAGGCGGCAGGGTATCTTCATTTTAAAGTGACGGATGTGCTCCCTGTCCAGAATTTGGTGGAAAATCTGATTTGGACGCTCTGGAATAAGCAGCCTAATAAGCGGCGGACAAATCAAGCAACAATGGGATTACTGTTTCTGCAGCTGATGAATTGTACGGAGAAGCTGGTTACGGACGAGGGGGCGGGGCAGCAGAAGCTGATGATCTCCGTTCTCAGCTATATAGAGAATAATTATAAAGAAGGAGAACTGACGGAACTGGCAAACAGCCTGCACTATGATGTGTATTGGCTGTCCAGAGAGATTAAGAATCGCACCGGAAAGACGTATACGGAGCTGATTCAGGCCAAGCGGCTGGGGCAGGCGGCATATCTGCTGTCTGCCACAGGTCTATCCGTGGCGGAAGTGTCGGAGGCAGTGGGGTATGATAACATCAGCTATTTCCACAGGATTTTTCAGAAAAAATACGGAACCACACCTAGAAAATATCGTCTGGGACAGTGTGAAGGAAATCACTAAGCTCGAAAAGACCTCGCTAAGTGATTTCACGCTCTGCGGAGCAGAGCTTCTTCCCAAACTGCTAAAGCAGTTAGAAGAATCGCTTCAGCGATTCTTACGGACTTGCACCAGTTTATAAATTGTTTGTGCCGCCGATGGCGGCATGTCTGGAAGTGTAAGAGAAACTAAGTCATTTCTGGAAGAATTGCTTGCGCGATTCTTCCAGACTTGCACCGATTCAGTAATTGTTTGTGCCGGCTGCGGCGGCATGTTTGGAAGTGTGAAAGGAATGAAGTTTTATTTCCTTTGCTTTTTCTTTGATATTAATGTAATAAGGAATCGGGTAATTCCTCCGCATGTGGAAATCAGAAATCCATCTCTTACAAGTATCTCACCGATTCCCATATTGATGGCATATTGTATTTGTAACTCTAACGGAGGATCTTGATAGGGGATTCCGGATTTAATTACGCAATAATATATACCTATCAATAAAATAATAATTCCGGCTAATATAGCAGCGTTGGCTGTCTGGCGGAAGTAGGATTTTTTTATTGGTTTTGTAGTGTTCATAAATTTTCTTAACCTTTGATTTTTGTGCCGTCCCTATTCTTGATAAAACGGTGGCTGCGTGTCTGGTTGATCACTGGGGAAGCAGCAAAGGCACTCCGGGCCATGCTGATTCCGGCATGGAATCCAATTTGTTTAAATATACAAATATAGTCTGTTTATCACCCCAAATTCCTGAATCGGGTATTCTTGTACATACTGTCATGTGATAGTATGCTTCCCGTACAAAAACCTACTACATCCCCCTTTTTGATGTGCTTTGCCACATCCTCCGGTTTTGTATATTCTTCATTAAGGAAGTTATAGCCATCAGGAATATTTTTATTAGTTTCCGGTGACTAAAACACGATACCCATTCCGTCTATCGTCAGGTGAATGTCTTTTTCTTTAAACTTCATATCCCGGTTTTCTCCTTTTCAATTCTCCCTTTTCGGAAAAGTGTTTTTGCTGCATAATCCGTTACTTTTATCTATATGCAGCTTATAAAAAACACAAATTATATTGATAACCAAACACGCTCTACTGTATCATTCATTTTCAGCTGAATGACGCAGAATCAATTTTCAGTCTGCAAGGCGGATGAGGGAGGCAGTGTGAGGGCATTGTTGACCGACGACAACGCGGCAGATAAAGATTCAGGCAAGTCATTTGCGAAATGTGTATGATACAGTACACAAGCTTGTTCATCAGTCCCACACAATTCCAAAACAATGAAAGCCATCCGGAACAGGCGGTCTGCAGGAGAAAAAAGAGTCCAAACTTGAAGTTTCCCATTCTTCTGCTCCGTCAGAGCATAGCCGTTCGCAATTTACCAGCTCCTCCAGTTCCGATGCCTTGACAGATGTACATATTATGATTTCGTCTCCGGAAAGGTGGAGTAATTCTTTCCCGTCATATTCTACGACTTCCGTGTCATCGTGCAGAGCCACACGGACCCATGCTGTATTCGGCATTGCTTCAACTTTTTGCATTATATCCCATATTTCAGCCAATGGAGGACGGCCGAAGCCGAATTGGTTGGGAGCAATGGAATATTCCTCTGTATTCCCATTAAAAAATTCGTCAAGGGTGAGTAGAGGAAGGCGATCTTCATCTTCATCCATTAACTTTTTAATTGTGTTAAACGCTATCATAGTCTTGGCTCCTCAAATACTGACTTGCAGTTTTTTTACATTATACTGCAATGATTTCTTAAGCGGAATAGGATATTAAATTTTTAATGAAATAATCTTTCTTTTTTGTTCACTCCGCTCACGGCAGCTTATGCACAGAAATAGTAGAAACAGCGATTTCGCGCATACCTGTCTTGGGTTTGTCACGCAAAACAGCGTGAAAACACCTTCCGGCGGCAATGAGAGCACAGTAACTTTTCTCTCTTTAAATACGTATGGTCAGCCGGTTATCCGGCTGGCAGCTCTTAAGCGGGGCAGTGAAATGACAGAGGCGGAAATGTATCTCCGTTCTGTGGAGTAAGCGCATAAATCATAGAAAAGAGCATAAGAAATAAAAATGACAAAATAGACAAAAAATTTTTAAAATGCACTATATTTTTGTATGGGATATATGGTATAATAATTCTGCTGACGCAGAATTCAAGCCAGCTCACGCTGTCTTGTCATCGCTACGCGATGTATTATACCGGCAACCCATAGCTTGTAAATCAAATGTCTGCTTCGCAGCCGCTTGGCAGAATGTGTCCATATTTTAAGCAGGAAGCGGCCGGATGATCATCCGCATTTGGGTAGAGCGCCGTGGATGGCCATTTGTATCATAGGAGTCTCTGCCCGCAGCTTGCAGAACTATAAATCACACAAAACATTGGAGGTATGGGGTAATGGAAATCAAAGAATTTACGGATATGGTCAAATTCGAAAATATTATGGAATGTTGGGCAAAAGCTACCGGTTTGGCTACAGTTGCAGTAGGCGGGGACGGCAAATATATCTCCCAGTGTTACAATTTCACTGACTTTTGTATAAAATTGACAAGAGGAAGCGCGGAGGGGTGCGCAAGATGTGAAAAGTGTGACAGAGAGGGTCAGGGTGTGTACCGTTGTCATGCAGGACTGATTGATTTTGGAATTCCCCTTGTAGTGGAGGGTAAGCAGGTGGGATCCGTGATCGGAGGGCAGGTGCTTCCGGAAGATCCTGATGAGGATAAATTCCGTAGAGTTGCCAGAGAGATCGGAGTGAATGAAGACTTATATATTGATGCTTTACATAAGGTAAACGTGCGTACAGAGGAAGCTATTCACGCTTCCGCAGAACTGCTGGGAGAAGTGCTGAATAACTTTATCAATGCAGAATACAGGAAAAAGAAGAACGGAGTGATTATTGAGAAACTCTCCAACGGAGTCGAAGGCACAAATAAGCTGGTTGAGCGTATTACCCTGAAAACTTCCGAATTAAAGGCTTTGCAGAATAAGCAAAAGATTCTGGCGCTGAATGCGAGTATAGAGGCGGCGAGAGCAGGAGAGAAAGGTGCGGGCTTTGCGGTGGTTGCAAAGGAAGTAGGAAAGCTGTCCGAGCAGAGTACTGTAGTGAATAAGGAAATAGAGGAGATTGTGGCCAATATTTCCGCACAGGTGGAGGCTATGAGAGAGTAATTTCACCTCGACGGCTTTGCGCCAGTATAACGGAGATTTTATTTCTGATACATTGGCGCAGAATATTTTTCTGAGAGCGCTGCTTCATAAACGAAGTCGCAGCTGCGGCGGGGCTTGAGCAGTAGTGTCATCGGGGAAATAGGCAAATTAGGAAAGTTAAACTGCCGATTACTTAATATTCATTGTATTAATCAGCAGGAAACGAGAGAATAATGAGGGGCGGCAGTATGCGGTATTTATCTGAGTTTGTCGGAAGCCTTGTACTTTTGCTGGGCGGTTACGCGTATATGTGTAATATATCTCTGAAGAAGACTCTGGTGTCAAACTTAAATTACTTGGAGCTGGTTTTTGCGTGGAGTCTTGCGGTTGGCTTGGGGCTTGCTACGGCAGTGGTCATGGGTGGTCCCGCCTATCTGAATCCCGGTGTCGTGTTTGGCAATATTATAGCAGGTAATCTGTCGGTCACGGAGGCTTTGCTCTTTTTGCTGATGGAATTTTTGGCAGCCGGTTCGGCCGAACTGTTATGTATGATTTTTTTCTGGGATTCCTTTCAGGCATCACCGAATGCTCCGAAGAGAGGGATTTTTTCCGCATATCCTGTTGAAAAAAATATGGTTTTAAACTTTGCTCAGGAGATTATAGCCACCTTTTTTTTCATGTTTATCGTATTTACTTGTTTAAAGGCCGTAAGCGGAGAGTCCGCGGCTTTGCAGACAGGTGCGGTGGGTTTTGCGGCGGTTGCTATTATGGCTTTGTCTCTGAATAGTACCGGATACAGCATGAATGCAATGCGTTCCGTATTCAGCAGTGTTTGGTTTGTAATTCTGCCCTTTCCCAATAAGAACAATGAAAAGGTTGATTGGCCTTATCAGCTTACCGTAAATCTGGCAGGTTCTTCTATCGGTGGTATTTTGGCGGTTCTTGTGACGGGGCTGTTTTGACGAATGTGCAAATAAGGACACTTTTTCAACAAAAGGTGTCCTTTTTTTATACCCGGAGATGTGATATGATAAAGAAACAATGTAGCACGACATTTTCCTCCGGATCTGTGATTCGGCAGTACGAAATCATGGGGGAATATGAAAAAGAGCATCTTGTAATGCTGACCGGAGTGTCTGCTAAAGCGGGTAAATGAGAGTTGGAATGTGTTTGAAAAATGATGATTAGAAAGGAGAGGGAAGCAATGAATCCATACTATTTGGGAATTGATATCGGAGCATCCAGTGGAAGACATATTCTTGCCCATCTGGAGGACGGTAAGATGGTGTTGGAGGAAATACATCGTTTTCCGAACGGAATGGTGGAGAAGGATGGGGAGAATGTTTGGGATGTGGACGGACTTTTCCGGGAAATTAAGGCAGGCATGAAAAAGTGTGCCGAGACAGGAAAGATTCCTGTCAGTGTCGGAATAGACACATGGGGCGTGGATTTTGTCCTGCTGGACGAGGGCGGAAAACGGATCGGCAATGCAGTAGCGTACCGGGACGGACGGACAAAGGGCATGGACGAGGAGGTATATAAATGCATCTCGGAAGAGGATTTGTATGCCAGAACCGGCATACAGAAGCAGCTGTTTAATACCGTTTATCAGTTGATGGCTTTAAAGGTCAAGAAACCGGAGCATCTGGCAAAGGCAAAAACTATGTTGATGATGCCGGACTATTTTCATTTTCTGCTGTCGGGTGTTGCGGCCACAGAGTATACCAATGCCACTACCGGACAGTTGGTGAATCCCGAGACGAAGGACTGGGATATGGAATTAATTCAAAAGCTGGGTTATCCTGCGGAAATATTCCAAAAAATCGTTCCTCCCGGCACGGTGCTGGGAGAATTGAGCGAAGAGATCCGGAAGGAAGTGGGATTTAACTGTAAGGTGATTGCTCCTGCTACACACGACACAGGATCAGCCGTAATTGCAGTTCCCACCGACAGCGACAATACTTTGTACATAAGCTCAGGAACATGGTCTTTGATGGGAACGGAACTTTTTGAGGCAAACTGCTCCAAAGAGAGCAAAGCCAATAATCTGACAAATGAGGGCGGCTATGACTATCGTTTCCGTTATCTAAAGAACATTATGGGATTGTGGATGATACAGTCCGTGAAGAAAGAAATCGGAGGCAGTTTGGGCTTTGGGGAAATCTGTGAACAGGCATCCCAATGCGGTATTTCTTCTATTGTAGACTGTAATGACGACCGTTTTCTGGCTCCTGCCAACATGACGGAAGAAGTTCAGGCGGCATGTAAGGAATCCGGACAGCAAGTACCGGAAGGGATTGCTGAAGTGGCCTGTGTTATTTACAACAGTCTGGCAAAATGCTATGCAAAGACAATAAAGGAAATAGCAGAGATTACCGGACAGGAATATGACAGAATCCATATTGTCGGCGGCGGCGCTAACGCAGACTATCTGAACAGACTCACGGCGGAAGCTACACAGATTCCCGTATACGCGGGGCCTACCGAAGCGACTGCCATCGGAAATCTGGCCGCACAGATGATGGCACTGGGAGCTTTAAAAGATTTAAAAGCAGCAAGAGCCTGCGTATACCGCTCCTTCCCCATTACAGAATATAAATAGTCCGCAAGGAAATCAAGCGGCTGCCGAAGGCAGACATTTGATTTCCGGGACTATTTAACGAGAAAGTGTCTGCCGAAGGCAGACGGAGAGCGCGGCAGCGCGAGCTTTCGAGAGAAAAGGAAATAGTCCGCAAGGAAAATCAATAAAATTTTTATAAAAAGGAGAAGATAAGATGACAAGATTTGAATCCGCAAAAGAAATTTATGCTTCCTACGGAGTGGACGTGGAGGCAGCTATGAAAAAGTGTATGGAAGCGCCTGTTTCCCTTCACTGCTGGCAGGGAGATGATGTAATCGGCTTCGACCATGACGGCCCCCTTACCGGAGGAATCCAGACAACCGGCGACTATCCCGGCAAGGCAAAAACGCCTGAGCAGCTGATGGCAGATATGGATAAGGCACTGAGCCTGATGCCCGGCAAGAAAAAATTGAACTTACATGCAAGCTATGCGATCTTTGAGCCCGGTGAGTTTGTGGACCGCGATAAGCTGGAACCCAAGCATTTCCAGAAATGGGTAGAATTTGCAAAAGAAAGAAATATGGGCATTGATTTTAATCCCACTTTCTTTTCCAGCGACAAAGTAAAAGACGGTCTGACATTGTCCAGTCCCGACGAGGAGACAAGGAAGTTCTGGATTAACCATGGTAAGGCATGTGTCCGCATTTCTCAGTATTTTGCGGAGGAGACCGGAGTTCCCTGTGTAATGAATATTTGGACCGGCGACGGATTTAAGGATGTTCCCGCCGACCGTATGGGTCCCCGTATGAGATATAAAGATTCCATTGAGCAGATTCTCTCAGAGCCTTTTGACAAGAATAAGGTTAAGCCCTGTGTAGAGTCCAAGGTATTCGGTATTGGCGTGGAGGCTTATACGGTGGGTAGCGCAGAGTTTACTTTGAGCTTTGCGGCAAGCCATGACGGCTGTCTGCCCTTGATGGATAACGGACACTATCATCCTACGGAAGTGGTATCCGACAAGATTCCCGCGCTGCTTTGCTTCTATCCTGAGATCGCGCTGCACATTACAAGACCTATCCGTTGGGACAGTGACCATGTGGTGCTCTTTGATGATGAGACGAAGGAGATGGCAAAAGAAATCGTTAGATGTGACGGTTTGAACCGTGTATATATGGCTCTTGACTATTTTGATGCCAGCATTAACCGTGTATCCGCGTGGGCGGTAGGCTTTAGAAGCTGGGAGAAGGCGCTTCTCGCGGCGCTTCTGACTCCCAGTGAGATGCTGAAGAAGCTTCAGGACGAGTCCAGATTTACCGAGCTGATGACAGCTCATGAAGCAGTTAAGCTTCTTCCTCTCGGTGATATCTGGGAAGAGTACTGTGCACGCCAGAATGTAGTATCCGATAAGGATTTCTTTGCAGAAATTCAAAAATATGAGGATGAGGTACTTTCTAAGAGAAGCTAAATCATTTCTGGAAGAATCGCTGGCGCGATTCTTCCGGATTTGCACCAATTTATAAATTGTTTGTGCTGACTGCGTCGGCATGTTTGGAAGTGTGAACGGAATGATTCTTTCATTGTTTGTGCCGACTGCGTCGTATGTTTAAAAGTTTGTAAGTTTTTCGTAAAACATAAGATATCCGGATTTGTCTGAATGGTTTTTGCGAGAGTCCGTCCCGATTTGCGCTGCATTTTGTTTTCCTGTATGAGGAGCAGCAAATCGTATCCTCGAAATATGGGGAGGGCAAGGTGTAAAGCGGGACGGCTGATTACGGAGACAAAATATCAGACACACTACCTGAAATACACTTTCCTGCATGATGCCAATCGGTGCGGCATGATTTTATGCTGTCAGGAGCGGCAGATGTTAAGAGGCGGAAGAGCTTGTGTCAGCGCTGTCATCCAAGCTTGTACGTATAGAAGTGTACGAAACTTTTTCGAAGGAAAATATAGGAATTTTTCTTTGATATGTTCAATCAAAGCAGCGCAGGAATGAGGGTATCATGAATAATATTTTCGGTGTTAAAGTAATGGATGATTATATCCGTATGTGCCATGACGGTGTGAGACAAGGCTGGCACGAGAGAAACGGAGGTAATCTGACCTATCGTATGATGGAAGAGGAGGTTGCCGAATGCCGTCCTTATTTTAAGGCGGAGCCCGGTCCATGGGTGGAACTCGGCGTACAGGCCGAAAATCTTCAAGGCGAGTATTTTATTTCTACCGGAAGCGGAAAGTTCCTGCAGAATGTAGGCTTGGAGCCTCAAAACAGTATCTGCATTGTGGAAATTAACGATAAGGGTGATTCCTACCGTATTGTCTGGGGATTGGAGAGCGGCGGCAGGCCCACCAGCGAGTTTCCTACGCATTTCATGAACCACTCTGTGAGAAAGAGAGTGACAAAAGGGGCAAACCGTGTCATTTACCATGCTCATACGCCTTATGTAATTGCACTGACTTACGTGCTGCCTTTAAAGGCCGAAGTATTTACCAGAATGCTTTGGAAGAGCGCGACGGAGTGTTGTGTCGTATTCCCCGGCGGTGTGGGCGTTGTACCTTGGATGGTTCCCGGTGGTCCCGAAATCGCTAAGGCTACTTGTGTGCTTATGGAAAAATATGATGCGGCAATCTGGTCTTTCCACGGCTTGTTTGTTTCCGGCCCCGACTTTGATACGGCGTTCGGCCTGATGCATACCATTGAAAAGGCGGCACAGATTGCATCCATTGCACTGTCCGCAAACGGAGGCAGAGCGCCCCGCCAGATGATTACCGATGATAATATCCGTGACATTGGCAAGGACTTTGGCGTGGAATTGAATGAAGAGATATTGAATTATAAGCCGGACGAAGACGACATGTTCTGATACGGCGGTCAATGCAGGCAAAAGCTTTTACGCTTTGAAAATGTGAGGCTGATGCCCACCATGAAATAAGCCGTCGGCAGAATAGTTCCGCAGCTGATGAAGGTGTGCCTTCCGGCTGTTTATGAACGGAATGGCTGAGCGGGCATTTAAATGAAAGGAAACATAGGGTGGTTTTTCGGAATCATCCTATGTTTTTGAATTGTTATGCGATGAATCGCATGTCTGAACTGTTACGCGTGTCCCTTGCAAATGTCTGTTTTATGAAGTGTTTATAAAGTACGCAAGAGGTAAATGTATAAAAAACGTATCTGGCGGGATTTTGGGAGTGGCAGTTGATGATGCAATGGGGGTTCCTGTTAAATTTATAAGCAGGCAGGAAATAGCAAAAAATCCGGTTGTTTCAATGCGGGAATATGGAACATAATGACTATACTGCAACCGGTGAGGTTTTGGATGTGGGGAATGCAACCGGCAGAGCCATTATGAATTATGGCCGCGGAATGAAGCCGCCGGCATCCTATAAGCCTTATCGGATGCGGTATTTATATCCATATAACAATGGAATTATTGGAAGGCAGACTGCCCTTGTATGAAGCTGTGGAACTGGGGATAAAAACTGTTTTCGAGTATTATGAGTGCAGTATGCGGAATGAGTTGTGTGTTTATTCCCGCGTAAATGATAGATAAAACAGATTTTGAATAGTAAAGGATAAAATAGATATGGGATTAGAAATGATAGATGTGGGCTGGCTGTCTGTCCTGCCGCCTTTGATTGCAATTACATTGGCATTGATCAGTAAAGAGGTTTACTCATCTCTCTTTTTGGGGGTTTTATCCGG
>Ga0137308_101078_pt1 | contig 31626 bp, 35 predicted proteins | sample Inofrocosms_June_FD_97181 | JGI IMG/M metagenome (GOLD analysis project Ga0137308, IMG submission 97181) | Mouse cecal microbial communities from Vienna, Austria - N-Acetylneuraminic and N-Acetylglucosamine D2O microcosms_June | ecosystem: Host-associated > Mammals > Digestive system > Large...
TCCTTTTTACCCTTAGTGCTGAGAAATATTTCAGTGGTTTCATCACCAGGCGTCAGAGACAAATTCTCCAGACACCGGTTCTCAAAGGTGTAGAGGTGCCGCCCGTCGGGAAATGGATCAAAGGTGCAGATAAAGATGATGTACGATTTCTTCAGTTTTGTGCTTTCTTTTCCGGGGATGATTATGCTTGAGTCAATATTACATTGAAAATATCTTGTTTTTCTGAGAAGCTCCTCATCTCCACAGCACAGCATCTCAATAGAGTATATGGTATCCTGCTCATCATTGATGCAGGCATCTAAGCGGACGCCTCTGCTGTTAGGTGCAATGTCAGTAGTTTTCCGGGTAACAGGGAACTCTACCTTTTTAATGGGGATATTTAATATTTTTTCCAGTATCATGCGGCATATTTCCGAGTCGCTCATTACTTTCCCAAATAAAAAATTGTCTGCCAGGTTCAGTTCCTGAATCGTGTTCGTTTTGTTTGCCATAAATAGCAGACCCCTCTTTCTAAAATTATAGCATGATTCTGCCGTTTTGTCAGTTGCGATTTGAAATTGATATACGGATTGCGACAGAATCCGTATATAGAATAAGTATCCTGTGACTATCTGATTATTATCAAGCTTGGGGGCCACCGTTCTCACACTTATCTGGCAGGGCATCTTGGATGTGCTGATAAAGACGGGCAGTATATAAAAATGAGGGACGAGGCGCTGTGCAAAGATTTCCTGCAGCAATTTTATGAAAAGCTGGATACGGACTACATAGATGTTTTATTCCTGCATAACTGTGACGATGAGGCGGATTTGAACGAAATATTAAATGGCTGGATGTATGCTTATGCCAAAGAATTGAAAGAGACAGGGCGTGCCGGCTTTATCGGTCTCAGCAGCCATAATACGAAAATTGCACTGGAGGCAGTCAGGAGCAAAAAGATTGATGTGCTGATGTTTCCGGTTAATCCGCTGTTTAATCTGCTTCCACAGGATACGGCGGATGCAAGGATGAAGGGCCGGGAGGTAAAATCCATGATGGAGGAGGAAAAGGCGGCATATCCATCAAAGCAGGAACTTTATGAATTTTGCGGGAAGCAGGGCGTGCCGATTGTGGCAATGAAACCATTTGCGGCGGGCAATATTCTCAGAAACCATGAAGAGGGAAGATTGAAAGGTCTTTTGAGCCTTACGCCGGTTCAGTGTATCAGCTATGTCCTTTCGTTCCCACAGATAGCATGTCCTGTTCCGGGGTTTGCAAATATAGATGAATTGAATCAGTCGTTAGCATATTTGACAGCAAGTGAGGAAGAAAAGGATTTTAGCGAAATACAGGAAAGTCTGGTGGGACAGTTCGCAAACCAGTGTATGTACTGTAATCATTGTCAGCCGTGTCCAAAGAAGATTGATATTGCTGAGGTAACGAAACTGGCTGACATGGCAGAAAAGGAATGACAGATGAATTGAGAGAACGGTATGCAGCTTTGCTGGTGACAGGGGAGGACTGTATCCATTGCGGTTCCTGCACAAGAAGGTGTCCCTTTGGTATTGATGCATCGGAAAATATGCGTAGGGCACAGAGGATTTTTGGATGTTGATGTAATAAATGTGAAGGGGGTAAAACGGATGGCAGAGATAGATAAAAGGTTAGTATATGGAAAACTTCATATTTACCCTGCAAGCAGATCAGTTTAAAGAATGATCAGGAAGTGGAACTTGCTTTCAATGCCCTCTATTTTTCGGAGTTTTTGCTTTTGCCTGATTTTTACATTGAAACTTTTAGACTCTGGCCTCCGGTCAGTTCTTTACTTATTTTACTTAATATGCTCCCAATGCATTGATTTTAGCGGGAACAACAAGGTTTTGCAATAGAAGTGAGCTGAAAGAAAGACTGATTGACGTGCCGTGGGAAGGTGACCGGGAAGCGCCGGGTAGAAAACCGGCATTCCCCGGAAAAGAGATTGATATTCTTGTACCGGGCAGAATAACAGTGGTTTTGGCTCTTTTGTTTTTTGAGAAATTTCATTGTATATTTCTGCAAAATCATATATTATAGTAGTAAATATTCGGTAAGGAGGCTGGTCTATGACAGAACTGGAAACCTTGAAAAAATGGATCGATGAGAGTGATAATATCGTTTTTTTCGGCGGCGCGGGCGTCTCTACGGAGAGCGGGATTCCTGATTTTCGAAGTACGGACGGACTGTATCATCAAAAGTACGCCTACCCTCCCGAGACGATCTTGAGCCACACATTTTTCCGGACAAAAACGGAAGAATTTTTCAAATTTTACAGGGATAAGATGCTGTATCTGGATGCGGAGCCCAATGCGGCGCATACAAAGCTGGCAGAATGGGAGGCGCAGGGGAAACTGAAGGCTGTGATCACCCAGAATATAGACGGCCTTCACCAGAAGGCGGGAAGCAGGAACGTTTTGGAACTGCATGGAAGTGTACTGCGGAATTACTGTGAAAACTGCGGAAAGTTCTATGATGTGGAGACTGTTAAGGATGCAGAGGGGATTCCGAAATGTGGTTGCGGCGGTACGATCAAGCCGGATGTAGTGCTCTATGAGGAAGGGCTTGATAATAAGATACTGACATCTTCTGTGCACTATATTCAGGAGGCGGAAGTGCTGATCATAGGGGGTACTTCCCTTGCGGTATATCCGGCTGCGGGGCTGCTGGATTATTATCGGGGAAATAAACTTGTATTGGTCAATAAAACACCGACACCGAAGGATAAAGTAGCGGATCTTGTTGTACAGGGAAGTATAGGAGAAATCTTCGGAATGCTGTAAATATTAAAGACCGGTATATTTTCCGGAGCGTCGGGCAAATGAAAGCAGAATAACGAAAGGGAGGACTATTATGAAAAAACCGGTACTGGTGATCATGGCGGCAGGTATGGGAAGCCGCTATGGCGGTTTAAAACAGATGGACCCGGTGGATGAGAACGGACATATCATTATGGATTTTTCTATCTACGATGCGATACGTGCGGGTTTTGAAAAGGTTGTATTTATTATTAAAAAGGAAAATGAGGCCTTGTTCAAAGAATGTGTCGGGGACAGAGTGGCAAAAAAGATGCAGGTAGAGTATGTTTTTCAGGACCTTCATAATCTTCCGGAAGGCTATATTGTACCGGAAGGAAGGGAAAAACCCTGGGGGACAGGACATGCGGTGCTTTCCTGCCTGTCGGCTGTAGACGGTCCCTTTGCGGTCATAAATGCCGATGATTATTATGGGAGGGAGGCATTTCAGATCATTTATGATTTTCTGACAACCCATCAGGATGATGAGAAATATCAGTATACCATGGTCGGATATTACCTGAAGAACACGCTGACAGAAAATGGCCACGTAGCCCGCGGTGTCTGTATCGCAGACGAAGAGGGGAAGCTGACCGGGATCACGGAAAGGACCCGCATCGAGAAACATGCGGCCGGACCGGCGTATACGGAAGATGACGGGGAGACATGGACAAAACTCCCGGAGGATACCATAGTATCAATGAACATGTGGGGATTCACATCCAGTATATTACAGGAACTAAACAACAGGTTCGCCCGGTTTCTGGAGGAAAACCTCCGGAAAAATCCCCTGAAATGCGAATACTTCCTTCCCTTCGTAGTAGATGAACTGCTAAAAGAAAATAAGGCCGAAGTCACAGTCCTGAAATCCCCGGACCGTTGGTACGGCGTAACATACAAGGAAGATAAGCCGGTAGTTGTAGAAGCGATCAAAAATATGAGATTCGCAGGATTATACCCACAGGGAAACTGGTAATCTGTTGAAGAGCATAAGCGATGTTAAAAGGTATGATCATGGAGAGTTTAATCTTCAAAAGTCATATACTTTTCGGATTGCTAATATTATGTGGCATCTCAGGCATTTTGCCGGAGGTGGGAGAGAAGATGCCCGGCAGATGGAAAATTATTGCTATAAAAGAATCCTGTTCCCCTTGATTTATTTCCCGATCCATGCTAGAATATATGTCCGTGATATATATTCCTTGCTCTCGCATTAGGCGAGGGCCAGAGACCAAAAGGAGGTAACTAACATGACAAAGTATGAATTAGCCGTTGTTGTTAGCGCAAAACTCGAAGAAGAGGACAGGGCAGCCGTTGTAGAAAAGGCAAAAGCTCTGATCGAAAGATTCGGTGGCCAGATCACAAATGTGGATGACTGGGGCAAGAAGAGGCTTGCTTATGAAATCCAGAAGATGAAAGAAGGCTTCTATTACTTCATTCAGTTTGACGCTGAAACGTCTGCGCCGGCGGAAATCGAAAGCCGTATGCGTATTATGGACGGAGTGATCAGATATTTGTGCGTGAAACAGGACGAGAAATAGAATAGGAGAACGTATGAATAGAGTAGTACTTATAGGACGTCTGACAAAAGATCCCGAAGTGAGATATTCTCAGGGGGAGGCGCCGTTGGCTATTGCAAGATATACACTTGCCGTGGACCGCAGGTTTAACAGGAATAATGGCGGTGATAACCAGCAGACCGCAGATTTTATCTTTTGCGTAGCTTTTGGAAGAAACGGAGAGTTCGCGGAGAAGTATCTGCGCAAGGGAACAAAGATCGCCGTAACCGGAAGGATCCAGACCGGCAGCTATACCAACAGGGAAGGACAGACTGTCTATACTACAGAAGTGGTTGTAGAGGATCATGAATTTGTGGAGAGTAAGAATAACGGTTCAGGATCGGATGGGGGCTATACCGGAAACAGCAGGCCTGCACCTTCGGGGGCGGGTGACGGATTTATGAATATTCCTGACGGAATAGACGAGGAACTGCCGTTTAACTAGTATATTGCTTATTATGATTCAGATAGGAGGCATTCAAATGGCTTATAATAAAACAGACAAAGCTGATTCTCCGATGAAGAGGAGAGGCGGCATTCGCAGAAGAAAAAAAGTTTGTGTTTTTTGTGGTAAAGACAATGTGATCGATTATAAGGATACGGCAAAATTAAAAAGATATGTATCCGAAAGAGGCAAAATTCTTCCCAGAAGAATCACCGGAAACTGTGCAAGACACCAGAGGGCGCTCACCACTGCTATTAAGAGGGCAAGACATCTGGCGCTTATGCCTTATGTACAGGACTAAAAAGCTTATGAAAAAAGACAAGCCAGCTGCCTGATATGCAGTTGGCTTATTTTATTGGATTTTTTTCGCATCTTACGACAAAAAACGGCTGTTTTGCACAAAATATGGTGTTTTCCGACAGAAAGGACCCATAAAATGTGATGGCATATTTTGGGCAGAAATGATATACTAATCCTATATGAGTTTTTGTGAATAATGTGAAGGACAGGCTATGAAAAGTAAGGTTAAACTAAAAGGCAAACTGAAACTCCAATTTTATTTTATGCTTTACATGGGATTTCTGTTGCTGCTCATCGATATCGGTGTGTTCACGTTTGATGTGAAAGCGGGGCTTTTGCTGACGGCATTTATCGTTATTTATTTTATATCCTATGCAATGCTGTATTTCCACATTAAACCCGTTATTATGAATGAACTGGTCAGCTTTGCGACGCAATACGGACAGATACAGAGGAGGCTTCTTCGCGATCTGGATCTGCCGCATGCATTGCTTGATGATCAGGGGAAGGTGATATGGACCAACAAGGAATTCGAAAAGCTGGTACATAAAGAGAAAGGCTACAGAAAGTCGATCGCAACATTGTTTCCGGCTATGACGAAGGATAAGCTGCCGGGGCGCAGCGGGGATATCTTTACGGAAATGGACGTGGATTTTGAGGGGCGTGACTTTCATGTAAAAGCACGTAAGATTTCCCTCAGGGAAATGGCGTTAAACAGTGATATCATTGAAGCGGAAGACTATGACGGTTATCTGGTCGCCATCTATTTCTTTGATGATACGGCATTAAAGATCGCCCTCAGAGAGATCGACGACCAGAGCCTTGCGGTGGGGCTTATTTATCTGGATAATTACGATGAGGCGCTGGAGAGCGTGGAAGAGGTCAGGCGTTCCCTTCTGATCGCCCTGATAGACAGAAAAGTCAATAAATATATTTCCGCGCTGGACGGTATCTCCAAGAAGATGGAGAAGGATAAGTATCTGGTGATTATGCGGAAAAAGGCGGTGGCGCAGCTTAAGGAGAACCGCTTTGATGTGCTGGAGGATGTGAAGACGGTCAACATCGGCAATGAGATGGCAGTCACACTGAGTATCGGTATGGGGCTTGACGGGCTGACCTATGCGCAGAATTACGAGTTTGCAAGAAATGCGATCGATCTGGCGCTTGGACGGGGCGGCGACCAGGCCGTTGTAAAGACGCCGGAAAATGTTTCTTATTATGGCGGCAAGAGCCAGCAGGTGGAGAAAAATACGAGAGTAAAGGCGCGCGTTAAGGCACAGGCGCTGCGTGAGATCATCACAGGTAAAGACCGTGTCATCATTATGGGGCATCGTATGGCGGATATCGACAGCTTCGGTTCGGCGGTTGGTATCGCGAGGATCGCGCTTACGCTGGAAAAGAAGGCGCATATTGTGATCAATGATGTGACAACATCCATTCAGCCGTTTGTACTGCTTTTTAAGGATAATCCTGATTATGAACCGGATATCATCGTAAACAGTACAACTGCACTGGAACTGGCAGGCAGCAATTCCGTCCTGGTGGTGGTGGATGTGGACAAGCCGAGTATAACGGAATGTCCGGAACTTTTGAAATCCTGTAAATCCATTGTGGTACTTGACCATCATAGGCGCGGCTCCGAGACGATAGAGAATGCAACGCTGTCTTATGTGGAAGCCTATGCTTCGTCAGCCTGTGAGATGGTTTCCGAGATACTGCAGTATATCGGGGATAATATTAAGATCAAACCTGATGAAGCGGACTGCATGTATTCCGGCATTATGATAGACACCAACAATTTTATGACAAAGACCGGCGTGCGCACTTTTGAGGCGGCGGCATTTTTGCGCAGAAACGGTGCGGATGTGACGAGAGTGCGCAAACTCTTCAGGGAAGATGCCGGTGAATATAAAGCGAGAGCGGATACTGTCAGTCAGGCGGAGATTTACCGGAATGCCTATGCGATCTCCATTTGTACCAGTGAAGACCTGCAGAGTCCGACTGTAGTAGGGGCGCAGGCGGCTAATGAACTGCTCAATATCAAAGGTGTGAAAGCAAGTTTTGTACTGACGGATTACCAGAATCAGGTATATGTCAGCGCAAGATCGATAGATGAAGTGAATGTACAGATTATCATGGAGAGACTTGGCGGCGGCGGCCATATGAACATAGCCGGCTGTCAGATGGAAGATGTTTCGCTGATGGAAGCAATTTCCATCGTGAAAAATACACTGGATGCCATGATACAGGAAGGGGCAATCTCATGAAGATCATATTAACACAGGATGTAAAAAAACTTGGCAAAAAAGGCGGGATCATCGAGGTCAGCGACGGTTATGCAAGAAATTATATACTGCCTCAGAAGCTCGGTGTGGAAGCCAACAGTAAGAATCTGAACGATCTGAAGCTTCAGAAAAGCAATGAGGAAAAAACAATGCAGCGCCTGTTGGAAGAGGCGCAGGCACTGGCTGAGAAGATCGGAAAGCAGACCGTTGTGGTCAGTATGAAAGCGGGGGAAGGCGGAAAGGTATTCGGTTCTGTTTCCTCCAAAGAAATAGCAGCGGCAATAAAGGCACAGAGTGATCTGGAGATAGATAAAAAGAAGATTCAGTTATCGGAGCCGATCAGAAGCTTCGGGGTGCATGAAGCGGGGATAAAGCTTCATCCGCAGGTAACGGCTACATTAAGGGTAAAGGTTGAGGAAGCGTAAATGGCAGCAGAGGAAGCTCTCTTAAAAAGGGTACTGCCCCATAGTATTGAGGCGGAACAATCCGTGATCGGCTGTATGATGCTGTCGAGAGATGCTATTACGATAGCGACGGATATTTTGCGGGAGGAAGATTTTTACAGCAGACAGTACGGGCTTGTATTTCAGGCAATCGTGGAGTTGAATGATGCCGGAAAATCCGTGGATATCGTGACACTGCAGAATAAACTGCGGGAGAAGGACGCGCCGCCTGAAGTGAGCAGTCTGGAATTTGTAAAGGAACTGATGCTTTCTATACCGACTGCGGCGCATATCCGGGACTATGCGGAGATCGTCGCACAGAAGGCTGTGCTGCGCAGGCTGATCAGGGCGAGTGAAGAGATCGCAAATGTCTGTTATGCCGGAAAGGACAGCCTTGAGGCTATTTTAGAGGATACGGAAAAAAGTATTTTTAATATTGTACAGCGCAGGAATACAGGAGATTATGTGCCGATCCGGCAGATCGTTTTAAACGCCATGGAACGGATTGAGAAGGCGTCCAAGACAAAGGGAAACGTAACCGGTGTGGCAACGGGGTTTCTGGATCTGGATTATAAAACGGCCGGGATGCAGCCTGCAGACCTCATTTTGGTGGCTGCAAGGCCCTCTATGGGGAAAACTGCGCTGGTGCTGAATATAGCGCAGTATGTGGCATTTAAGAGCGATCTGCCGCTGGCGGTATTCAGTCTGGAGATGTCCAGGGAACAGCTGGTAAACAGGCTGTTTTCGTTGGAATCGAGAGTGGATTCCCAGCATATCCGAACCGGAAATCTTTCAGACCGGGAGTGGGAGGACCTGATAGACGGCGCGGGGATCGTAGGTAGATCCAAGCTGATTATTGATGATACGCCGGGTATCAGTGTGCCGGAACTGCGTTCCAAGTGCAGGAAGTTTAAACTGGAGCATGATATCCAGATGGTGATCATCGACTATCTGCAGCTTATGTCAGGCAGCGGGCGGACTGATTCCAGACAGCAGGAGGTTTCGGAGATATCCAGAGCGCTAAAGGCGCTTGCAAGGGAACTGAGTGTGCCGGTGATCGCCTTATCGCAGCTGAGCCGTGCGGTGGAGCAGAGGCCGGATCATAGGCCAATGCTTTCCGATCTGCGTGAATCCGGCGCTATTGAGCAGGATGCGGACGTGGTGATGTTCATCTATAGAGACGATTATTATAATAAGGACAGCGAAAAGAAAGGGATCGCGGAAATTATCATAGCAAAGCAGAGGAATGGTCCGATCGGAACGGTGGAGCTTGCATGGCTGCCGGACTATACAAAATTTGCCAATATCCAGAGGTAACAGGGCAGATCAGGACTGGCTGACCAAAGAAAAAAGAATATAAAAATGATACGAAAGAGGATTGACGGGGATAGTCAACCCTCTTTTTGTGCATATAACAGTTACTTTTGCTGCTGCATGCAGTATGGCCGGAAAAACGGTAAGACAGGAGGACGTCTATGGAGAAAGAAAAGATCTATCTTATTTCGGATGCATCAAAAAAAGTGGAGGTGGAAAGCCACGTATTGCGTTATTGGGAAGATGAATTGAAACTTCCGGTAAAGAGAAATGAACTGGGACACAGATATTATACGGAAGAGGATATTACGGAATTCAGAGAGATCAAAAAATTAAAGGAGCAGGGCCTTCAGCTCAAAGCGATCAGAATGATCCTGAAAAACGGAAAGCTGACAAGGCTTCCGGACGGGGAAGGCTTTATCGGGGAGGATATGCAGCATTTGGGGCAGGGAGCTTTCTTTCAGCCCTGGCAGGAAGGAGAAGCAAAAGAGGCCGGTGAAAAAATGATGCCGGCAATGCAGGCGGCTGCGCTGCCGGAGGTACCATCCGAAAGGGAGATGGAAGAGAAGACAAAGCGGCTGGAATATTTGATGAAGCGTCTTATTTCGGAGGCAGTACAGGAGAGCAACCGGAAAATTTATGAAGAGCTTTCCGAAACCCTGACAAAGGAACTGGATTATCAGTTCAGGATGCAGGAGGAGAGAGAGGATGCAAGGGAGAGCAGGCAGCTGCAGCTGGAGGAGGAACATTATAAAAAGCTGGATGAACTTCTGCGCGGCAGAAGTAACCAAAAAAAGCAGGAGAAAATGAAAAAAGAAGGAAAAAGAAAATTATTCCGGAAGAAGAAAGCGTAAGGCGACTATAAAAAACAGATGCCGTAATTTTTACGGCATCTGTCTGAATCATCACAGGCCACACGCTTTTCGAGCAACCGCTTGCCAATATAAAGCTGCGCACTTATCAGGCGGTTGCTTGCCGGCATAAGACTATGCGTTTACCAGACGCTCGCCGGCTGGTATAAAACTACACGGAAAACATGCGGATGCTGATTTTCGGGCTGATCCTGATTTAAGCCTCAGAGATAGCACCAACAGGGCAGCCGCCTGCACATGCGCCGCAGGAGATGCATACGTTTTCATCAATAACGAATTTACCGCCATCTTCAGAAATAGCGCCAACAGGACATGTGCCTGCACATGCACCACAACCGATACAACCATCATTAATTACAAATGCCATGAGATAATTCCTCCTTATGTATAAAGTTTGCAGGAGGATGGGATAGTCCCCATCCTTCAATCTTTTTTATTTTAATATAATCTTATGAGATATACAAGTCTAAAAGTATGAAAAATATCAGGAAAAATTATGAATTTATGCCTGTTCCATTTCTTTACGTGCTGCTTTTATTCCATCCAGAATAGCCTGCTTTTTTACAAGTAGAGTTTTCTGGTCCATTGCGGGAACTCCATGAAGCTTGTATTCCATACCGAGGCTTTCATATTTTTTCTCACCCATAGTATGATACGGAAGCGCATCGAGAGCCTTCAGGTTGGAAAGCCGGCCGATAAAGTGACCTAGCTGATACAGATACTTTTCATCATCTGTCACCCCGGGTACGATCACATGACGGATCCATACAGGGACCTGTTTCTTTTCCAGATATTTTGCAAAAGCAAGAATGCCGTCATTGGGCTGGCTTGTCAGTTCCTTATGCTTTTCAGGATCAATATGCTTGATATCCAGCATGACAAGATCAGTCAGCGGCATGAGTTTATCCAGTTTCTGAATGAAAGCAGTGTTATTTTCCTTATAGGCGATACCGGAACTGTCAATACAGGTATGGATATTATGCTCTTTTGCAAGCGTAAACAGATCGATCAGAAAATCTACCTGCATTAAAGGCTCGCCGCCGGTGACGGTAAGTCCCCCGTCATTTTTATAGAAGGGGCGGTTCTTTTCAAACTGCTCAATGATTTCGGCAGGTTCCATCATCGTACCGCCATCCATAGCCCAGGTGTCAGGGTTGTGGCAATAAGCGCATCTCATGGGGCAACCCTGTACAAAAACGACAAATCTTGTGCCCGGACCGTCTACGGTACCAAAACTTTCAAGTGAATGAATACGTCCTTTCATAGAGAGAAAACTCCTTTACAGACGGAATTTATCCGCCTTTGAAAAGTCCCCTGAAGCACAGCTCCAGGGGATTGGTTTATACAATACTGTTTCCCGAAAACCCTTTATCAGATAGCCTCATGGAATGTACGGGAGATAACGTCAGCCTGCTGTTCCGGTGTAAGCTTGATGAAGTTTACAGCATATCCGGAAACACGGATCGTAAGCTGAGGATAGTTCTCAGGATGCTTCTGGGCGTCCAGTAACATATCTCTGTTTAATACATTAACATTTAAGTGATGGCCTCCCTTTGTTGCATAGCCATCCAGTAAGTTTACCAGGTTGTCAACCTGAACTGTGTTTGCTGCCATTGGTTTTACCTCCATAGTATTAACATTATTTAAGATTATATACCAGAACCTGAGTAATCATCCAAACCCTGTTCCAGAGTCGGAACGCTGCATGCGAGCGGGGTTCTGGAACAATCCGTGCAGCCCATAGTCTGAACGGATCTGTCCTGTTCATTATTTTCATCATAATCGATGTTTACGTGTCCAACACCGCCAGCCATGCCGGAATCCAGCATTTTAACAAGATCGTCGATTAAAGCCTTATCATCCATTTATTTTTACTCCAGTTCTGCAGCCGCACCGCCGGCGGACCGGCCGGGCGGCTGCGGTTTTGGTTATTTTATTATTTCGATTCAGGTTCGATTATCAAAGGTGATATCGAACTATTCAGGTTTTATCGTGCTTTATTTCAGTTCAAGCTCGATATCACCCGAGAATACCTGATCTTCCTTACCGAGAGCGCCGGGGATGATCGTGAAGGTATTGGAGATACCATCCTGAGCATCTTTGAACGGCAGTTTGGATACGGAAGACAGAGAAGCAACCGCACCATGGGTATCACGGCCGTGCATCGGGTTAGCGCCGGGAGCGAAAGGCTGGCCTTTCTTACGTCCGTCAGGCGTGTTGCCTGTAGCCTTACCATAAGTTACGTTGGAAGTAATGGTAAGAATGGAAGTAGTAGGAACGCCTTCTCTGTAGGTATGGTGTCTTCTGATCGCTGTCATGAATCTGTGAACAACTTCCTGAGCAATATCGTCAACACGGTCATCATCGTTACCATATTTCGGGAACTCGCCGGTGGTCTTAAAGTCTACGATCACGCCGTCCTCATCACGAACCACTTCAACTTTAGCGTACTTGATTGCGGACAGGGAGTCAGCCACGATGGACAGACCGGCAACACCTGTTGCAAAGTAACGTTTTACGTCTCTGTCATGCAGAGCCATCTCAGCTCTCTCATAGCAGTATTTATCATGCATATAGTGAATGATGTTCAGAGTATTTACATATACGTCTGCCTGCCACTCCAGCATATCCATGAACTTATCCCAAACATCATCATAGTCCAGAACATCGCCTGTTACAGGACGATACTTAGGACCAACCTGTTTCTTGGTAACTTCGTCAACACCGCCGTTCAACGCGTACAGCAGACATTTCGCAACGTTGGCACGAGCGCCGAAGAACTGCATTTCCTTACCGATTACCATGGAGGATACGCAGCATGCGATACCGTAGTCATCGCCGTGGGTAGCTCTCATCAGGTCATCGTTCTCATACTGGATGGAAGAAGTCTGGATAGACATCTTTGCGCAGTATCTCTTCCAGTTCTCAGGAAGTCTTGTGGACCACAGAACTGTCAGGTTGGGCTCCGGAGAAGCACCCAGGTTTGTCAGTGTGTGCAGGAAACGGAAACTCATCTTTGTTACGAGAGAACGTCCGTCAACGCCCATACCGCCGAGGGATTCTGTTACCCATACCGGATCGCCGGCAAAAATCTGGTTATATTCAGGAGTACGTGCAAATTTGATGCAGCGCAGCTTCATAATGAAGTGGTCAACAAATTCCTGAATCTGTTCTTCTGTGAATGTGCCGTTCTTTAAGTCTCTTTCAGCGTAGCAGTCAAGGAATGTGGAAGTACGTCCGAGGGACATAGCAGCACCGTTCTGTTCCTTAACAGCACACAGATATCCGAAATAAGTAGCCTGGATAGCTTCCTGTACATTGGATGCGGGTTTGGAGATGTCGCAGCCGTAGGAGGCAGCCATTTCCTTCATCATCTTCAGAGCAACGATCTGCTCGGAGATCTCTTCACGAAGACGGATCACTTCATCGGTCATCACGCGTCCTGTGGAGTTTTTCTGATCCTGTTTGTCTTCGATCAGTCTGTCGATACCGTACAGAGCCACACGTCTGTAGTCGCCGATGATACGGCCGCGGCCGTAAGCATCAGGAAGGCCCGTGATAATATGGGAAGAACGACATGCTCTCATTTCCTGATTATATGCATCGAAACAACCGGCATTGTGTGTTTTTCTGTGTGTGGAGAAGAACTCGGAGATCTCGGGATCTACTTCGTAACCGTTATCTGCGCAAGCTTTCTCTGCCATACGGATACCGCCGTAGGGCTGCAGGGATCTCTTGAAAGGAGCGTCTGTCTGGAAACCTACGATAGTTTCTTTGCTCTTGTCAAGGTAACCCGGGCCGTGGGAAGTAATGGTGGAAACAACCTTGGTGTCCATATCCAGTACACCGCCTGCTTCACGTTCTTTTTTGGAAAGATCCAGTACCATTTCCCATAAGTCTTTTGTGTTCTGTGTAGGCTCTGCCAGGAAAGAATCATCTCCCTCGTAAGGGGTATAGTTCTTCTGGATGAAATCACGGGTGTTTACCTCGCGGTCCCATTTGTTGCCTACAAAACCTGTCCATTCTGGTCTCATTTTGTGTGCCTCCTGTTAATTAATATTTTGAATTGAAAAATTAATAGATCAATGATTCTATACGGCTATTATAGAGTACAAAACACAGTTAAGTCAAGGATAGTGATGTACTTTTTTCTATACAAAAAGAGCATATTTACAGACTTTTTATGGAATTTTTACAAATTAAAAGAAGTGTGGGTATTTACAGGCAAAACTGGAAAGTATTATACTGTATATGTTTTCAAATTAAAATGAAACTGAACAGGAGGCTTTTAATATGAGTGGAATTACCAAAGAAATGACGATCGGGGAAATCTTAAGAACAAATCCCGATGTGGCACCGATCCTGATGGAAGCGGGCATGCATTGTCTGGGCTGCCCGTCGGCACAGGGGGAGTCTTTAGAAGAGGCTGCTATGGTACACGGCATCAGTATCGATGAACTGATGGCAAAGATCGAACAGGCATAAACAGAAAAAGAAACAAAAAAGCCGGGACAGTCTGCCCGGCTTTTATTCTGATCGGTATACGGCTGCCGGTGAAGGGGACAGCCTCCGGTTTGTATATTCGGCGCAGGGACCTCAGATCCTTGCGAGTTTCTGCAATGCGTTTTCAGAGATGACACAGTCAAAATGTTCATCCATATAGGCGATGCCTGCCTGCATGGCTTTTGTTGTAACGCCATATTCGGAAATGGTGTTGCAGACCTTTCCGAAAGCTTCCGCGGAGAGCGCGCGCTGATTGACAACCAGAAGATACTGGTTTTTCAGATCGTTTTTATAAAGGCGGTTTTCGCAGATAAGTCCCGGACCGAAAATATGGGCAAGGCCGGTCAGTTCGTTCATGGAAGAGAACGTAAAGATACGGTATACCTCTTCTTCTTTTTCGGATTTTGCGGCTGTAACGGTATCTTTATCTTTTACGACCGTCTTTTCAGAAGAGGAAGCGTTTTTATGAATCCGTTCAAACAGATCCATCACTTCATCGGCAATCTCTGAATAATCGTTTTCCCCCTCTTCGCTGTCTTCATTCACGGAAGGGGCAAAACGGGCAAATCTGGTATCAAGTTCCTCCGGGTCCTCCACTTTGGTTACGATCAGCACGATACATTCGGCATTTAAAGGGATCGCCTCTATCATAAGAGGGATATCCTCAGCCTCAAAACCAAATTCGCAGGCGGCCTGCTGCATCATGTCGCGAAACAGATCCTTTGCCTTATCCGTACCGTAGGCGAGTTCACTTATTTTAAGTTCTCTGCTGAGCAGATCTTCTCTGGTCAGCGTACAGCGTATCTGATGGTCATTTACTTTTTCTATTTTCATAATAATCACATCCTTTAGGCGATTTTATACTTTGACGGCGGACAAGTCAAGAGTTTGGGAAAACAGTTTAAAAAAAATTAATAAAATAGTTGAAATTTGCCAATTTTTTTGGTATTATATAACTCTAAAGTGCCTTTGGACAATTTGTAACGGAAGGAGGCAGGACGTATTTTACCTAATCAGGCAGAGTTTTATCGGATCTGCCGCAAATGATTCAGAATTTTCTAAACAATGACTTCATCTCGTAATCTAAAATATAAAATTAGTATTAGAGATGTCTTATAGGCTTATGTGCCGGTTCAGAGTTTAAAATTTTCCAAATGATTTCCTAAATTAATAATCCAAAACTATTACATGATATTCTTGATTTTTCAAAACATTTTACACGTCCGGGTACTTTGGAAAACTGTTTCTATGGTACAGGCCGTTTTACGGTAAAATTATCTTTACGGTAAAGTCGCCTTTACTAGTATCGTCAACTAAAAAAATAATAATCTGCAATTTCAAAATTTAAATTTCTATATGAAACATCTCTTTAATATATATCACGATATAATAACACTCCTTTTGGAAAAGCAGAAATCAGGAAAGGAGGGATTATGCCGAATAACAAAAAGGAAATGATGGCCATGGAAGACAGGCTGGAGGATATCCTCAGTCGGGGTATTGAGCTTTATATGGACGGACAGCCTGCATCACCTTCAAGGATCGCGGAGCGGTTTGTCAGGGAAGATGCTGTGTATATGCCGGACTTTGTAATCGACGAAGAGGGCATCCTGACACAGGTACGCTACGATAAGATCAAAGAAGGTTAGTCATTTGAGGAGCCGTTTGAATGCATAGTACATAGTATCTGGCAAAAGTATTGCGGAAGAGAAGCCCCTCATGGTGATATTATATGTCAGAAAAGAAAATTGGTTCTTTCACAGAAAATCATAATGACGATACGGAAATAGTTTGGTATAATAGGGACGATTGAAAGGAGTACAGGCATGAAAAAAATAATTCCGGTATTAATTGCAGTCGTCCTTATTATCATTATAGTGGGCGTAAGTTTCGGCAAAGAGTTCAAGGAGAAATATTCCTATTCTCAGGATCAGGCTGATCTGAATGAATATTTCGGAGTTTCGGGAGATGAAGGCGCTATTATCATGCAGGATGAAGTGATATTAGATAAAGCCCGGGTGGGGTCGGACGGAACCTTTTATATCACCTATGATACAGTCAGCGATTATTTTATCTATACCAGGCTGTATGTGAATGAGACGGAAAATACGATACGTTATGTGCTGCCGGATCGTATTATTTCTTATAATATAGGAGAGAGCAGCTATATGGACGGAGATAATGAAAATCTCTGTGATTATCAGATCGCATTTTATGAAGGGGATACGCTGTATATTGCGATTGATTTTATCAGGCTGTTTACGGTGTTTGACTTTGAAACGTTCACAGACCCGAATCGTGTCCAGATCTATACTACTTATGGCGAAAGACAGTTTGCGACAATAGAGAAAGACACACAGGTCAGGTACCAGGGCGGTGTAAAAAGCGAAATATTGAAAGAAGTTGCAGCCGGAGACCGGGTAGGCGTGCTGGAACAGATGGAAACCTGGTCGAAGGTAAAAACAGAAGACGGTTTTATCGGGTATGTAGAAAATAAGAAGCTGGGCGAGATAGAGAGCATGACGCCGAGCTTTGTCAATAATTCGTCTATGTACGGCGATCTGGAATTTGCCAGTATCTCAAAAGGACAGAAGATCAATATGGGCTGGCACCAGATTTCGGGTCCTGCCGGAAATGCCACGCTGGCTGAAGTCACGGCAAATGCAAAGGGGTTGAATGTCATATCCCCTACCTGGTTCCATCTGACCGGAAATGAAGGCGGGATCGTCAGCTATGCTTCTCAGGATTATGTAAACAGTGCGCATGCCATGGGCCTGGAGGTCTGGGCGCTCGCCGATGATTTTACGGAAGAGGTGGACAGGTATGCGATCTTTTCCTCTTCTGCGGCAAGAGAGAACCTGATCCGGAATCTGATGCAGGAGGTATTGAATTACGGAATTGACGGATTGAATATAGACTTTGAAAAGATCGACGAGAGGACCGGAAAACATTTTGTGGAATTTATCCGGGAACTTTCCGTCGAATGCAGGAAAAACGGGATCGTGCTTTCCGTGGACAACTATCCTGTTTCCGGCGGCGCTATCTGGTATAACCGGAGGGAGCAGGCTGTTTATGCGGATTATGTGATCCTTATGGGATATGATGAGCACTGGGGAAGCGGCGGGAAAGCAGGCTCCGTGTCCAGCATTGACTATGTGGAAAGCGGGATAACCGGTACTCTGGAATATGTGCCTGCCGAGAAGCTGATCAACGGAATACCGTTCTATACGAGAATCTGGAAAACGACAGGTACGGAAGTAGTCGGGGAGTCTGTTGGAATGCAGGCGGCGGCAGCTTTTGTGGCGGAAAACGGGATACAGACCCAGTGGCAGGAGGCGGAATGCCAGCATTACGGCGAGATTCAAAAAGGCGATACGCTGTATCAGGTATGGCTGGAAAATTACGATTCAATAAAAGTAAAACTGGATGTGATGAAAACCTATGATCTGGCCGGGGTGGCGGAATGGAAACTCGGGCTCGAAACGCCGGATGTCTGGGATCTGATCACGGATTATTGTGCAAATTAACAGGTTGTTTCCATAACATAAGCCTTGCCTGTTCCTCATAAAATGAGTTAAAGAGGAATGGGCAGGCACGTTTATGACAGAAGAACAGTTAAAAAAAATAAGGGTCGGTATGGGGGCGGTATTTATTGCCGCGATGCTGCTTCTTTCCCGCCGGACGGCGGAATATGTGACAACAGGCAGCGGAAGTATTATCATTCATCGGGATACGGCGGGGCTGACGGAGGATAAGGAGAATTCCGCCGGCGGAGCGGAAGAGAGACTGGTGGTTGTGATCGATGCGGGACACGGGGGGATTGATCCCGGAAAGGTAGGCATCAATCAGGCGCTGGAAAAAGATATTAATCTGGTGATAGCCAGAAAAGTAAAACGGTATCTGGAACTTTCGGATGTGGAAGTGATCATGACGCGGGAGGGGGAAGAGGGGCTCTATCAGCCGGAGGATTCCAATAAAAAAGTGCAGGATATGAAAAACCGGGTGGCGCTTATTGATTCTTCCGGAGCGGATCTGGCAGTGAGCATTCACCAGAATTCCTATTCGGAAGAGTATGTGAAGGGCGCCCAGGTATTCTATTACGCAACCAGCCTGCAGGGGAAAAGCATGGCGGAAATGATGCAGAAGACCATGACGGAGGTACTTGATAAAGATAACAGGCGGGAAGCGAAGGCAAATGACAGCTATTACTTATTAAAAAAGACACAAACCCCGATCATTATTGCGGAATGCGGTTTTTTATCAAACTCTGAGGAAGCCGGGCTTTTGACGAAAGAATCCTATCAGGACAGGGTGGCCTGGGCGATCCATCTGGGGGTTTTACGGTATGCCGCAAGCCTTGAATAGTTTGCAAATCGGGATAGATGATGTTATACTACAAAAGAATCAGGAGGTAACAGGATGTTGCATAAAATAAAACAGCACGGCATGCGTTTTGCGGTGTTATGTGCAGGATTTCTGGCGGCATCCGTGATATGGGGAAATAGTATGGCTGCTGTGGAGGCGAGGGATGCAGCGGCAAAGGTGCTTGCGCCCTCTGCGCCGGGAAAACAGGTCTACTCTTCCGGCGGCGCGGTACTCGATATTTCCAATGCCTCTCAGGGCTATGTGATGTTGAATTATAACGGTAATAATTCCAAAGTGAAATTCCGTATCACGGCGCCCGGGGGAGTAACTTATACATATCTGGTGACAGGGTACGGGAATTACACGGCTTATCCGCTCTCCGGCGGCAGCGGGAATTATACATTTACCGTTTATGAGGCGGTTTCGGCTCAGGACAACCTGTATTCAGCGGCGCTTTCACAGAGCGCTCAGGTGACGGTCACCAACAGTTTTTCGCCGTTTTTATATCCAAATTATTATGTGAATTTTCAGGCGGGTTCCGCCTGCGTGAGAAAAGCGCAGACACTGGCGGAAGGGTGCGCTTCCGACCTGGATGTGGTTACGGCGGTATATCATTATGCCACGGATAATATTACGTATGATAATAACAAGGCAAAGACTGTACAGTCGGGTTATGCGCCGTCTCCGGATTCCACGCTGGCTTCGGGAACGGGGATCTGTTTTGATTATGCGTCCCTGATGGCTGCAATGCTGCGCTCTCAGGGAATTCCGACCAGACTGGAGGTAGGATATGTGGGGAACCTTTATCATGCGTGGATAAGCTGCTATATAAGTGATGTGGGCTGGGTGGACGGTATCATACAGTTTAACGGTACCGGCTGGACGATGATGGACCCGACGATGGCGGCAGGACAAAGTCCGTCAAGTTTTCAGAAATTTTTGGCAGGCAATACTTATTCAGTGAAATATCTGTACTGAGTATCAACAGGAGGGAAGAGGAAATGGGAAAGAAGACCAGACAGGATATGTTATCGAATCTGGAGCTCTCTGCTTTTTGTGAACAGATGGCGATGGTGCTGAAGGCGGGAATTTCAGTGATGGAAGGAATTTCCATTATGAAAGAAGACGCGCAGACACCGGCGGAACAGGAACTTCTTGAGATGATCTATGACAAGGTGCAGGAAACGGGAACGCTTGCCCCGGCACTTTTGGAGACGGGGGTTTTTCCTGAGTATATATGTAAAATGACACAGATCGGTGAGGAGACGGGAACGCTGGACGATGTGCTTGCCTCTCTGGAAAGATACTACGAGAGACAGGAAGCGATCTCCAGAAGCATTCGCAGCGCCCTCACTTATCCCCTTATCATGATCGGTATGATGGCGCTTGTGATCGCTGTTCTTCTGACAAGGGTTATGCCGGTGTTCCAGCAGGTATTCAGACAGCTTGGAATGGAAATGAGCGGTTTTTCCAGAGGGGCGCTGCTGCTCGGGAACGCGCTTTCCAGATATGCGGTGGTCTTTGTGGGAATCATCGTGATTCTGGCGCTGGCATTTATCTGGCTTGTGAAAACAAAGAGCGGCAGGGTAAAACTGGAAAGCCTCGGGCAGCACTTTAAGTTTTCCAGAGAAATCTCGGACAAGATGGCAATATGCCGTTTCGCAGGCGGGCTGTCCCTTACGTTGAAGAGCGGCCTTACGCCGGAGCGGGGCCTGGAACTGGCGGATGAGTTGAATGAAAACAGATTTTTCGGAGAAAAAATATCTTCCTGCAGAAAGATGCTGGAGGATGGAAGCAGCTTATCCGAGGCGTTTCAGCAGACAAAAATATTTCCCGGTGTCTATGCGAGAATGGCTGATATTGCGGGGCGCACAGGTGTGATGGATGAGGTAATGGGAAAACTCTCGGATCAGATTGAGGGAGAGATCGATGAAAAGATCGGTTCCTTTATTTCGATGCTGGAGCCTACGTTAGTCATTCTGCTTTCCGTGATCGTCGGAACGATCCTGCTCTCGGTGATGCTGCCGCTTCTTGGCATTTTGGCGGGACTGTGATCATCCTGCCGGTTTCGGGATTTTTTATAAGGGATTGCTGCGGGAGATGACAGCGGAAACGAGGACAGGGATGAAGAGATTTTATTACGGCAGGACACAGACCGGAATACGGGGCGTCATGGCGAGCCTTATTGTTTTTTTTGTTGTGTTGCTGCTGTTTCTGGCGGGGCTTGACAGTGCTTCGGATAAAGCGAAAAGGGAACAGAAGGCTTCGCTGGAAACGTCGGTATGGCGGAGTATAACCCAGTATTATGCGATAGAAGGCAGATATCCGGAAAGCCTTGACGTTCTGAAGGAGGAATATGGCCTGCAGACGGATTATGAAGAGTTTTTTGTGGATTATCAGGTGTTTGGGGCGAATCTGATGCCGGATGTTACGGTGCTTGAGCGCACCTGATCAGAAAGGAATGAGCCATGGGAGAGGCGCGGAGAGATGTCCGCAGAGCGGAAAAAATAAGAAGAAGGCATGTGATAGATCTGCTGTTCCCGATCGCATTGTTTCTTGTGCTGGCGGCATCGTCACTGTTTTTGGTGATTCTGGCGGCAAATGTCTATCAGAAGAGCGTGGCGTGGGAAGAGAGTAATTACGAGAGCAGGACCTGTCTGTCCTATGTGACGGAAAAGATTCGCCAGAACGATGAAAAAGGCGGCATTACTGCCGGCACTTTTGACGGGGTACCCTGTCTGATGCTGCATCAGACATTCGGGGAACAGTCGTATATTACTTATCTTTACAGTTATGAAGGGCAGCTGCGGGAACTTTTTGTGGCGGAAGGCGTCTCGATGAAGGCGTCTGACGGACAGGCGATCCTTACTGTAAATAATTTCAGTGTCACGGAGCAGGAGGATGGGATATTCAAAATTTCCTGCACGGATGAAAGCGGAAAAGAAGCGGTTACTTACGCGGCGGTAAAGAGTAAAGCGTAGAAAGGTTGAAGATATGTACAGGAAATCAGCAAGGCGCTCCAGTCTTTTTTTGCTGGAGCTTATGATATCGATCCTGATGTTCAGTGTTGCGTCGGCCTGGTGCGTCCGTCTGTTTGTAACAGCCAGATCGGTTGTAAGCGAGACGGAGGAACAGAACAGAGTGCAGAATCTGGCGGCCGGTTATGCGGAAGTGTTTCTGGCTTCCGGGGATTTTGACGCATTCCTTTTAAAAGAGGGCGCGGCGAAAGAAGAGGACGCCGGAGGGAGTTTGTACCGGTTCTGGTATGATGGAGACTGGAAGGTCAGCGGAGAGGAAGAGGCGGTTTATTATTTTGAGGCTGCGCTCACCCGGACCGGGGATTTTGAAAAATGTTCTTTCAGCTTCAGAAGGACGGAAGGGGAAGAAGCGGTTTATCTGTTGGATGTAGAGAAATATACGGGCGGGGAGGCGGCTTTATGAGTACAGGAAAAGAAAAAGGCTATCCCGGATTTCAGGTAGGCACTTCTTTCTTGCTGGTGATCTTTGTGATCATCTGTCTGGTTCTTCTGGGGGTGTTGTCCCTCTCCGGAGCGCTGCGGGATAAGAGCTACAGCGATAAGGTGGCGGAGAAGACAGGACGTTACTATGCGGCTGTATCGGAGGCGCAGCATAAGCTGGGAGAAATAGACAAAGCCCTTTCGGAAATGGATAAAGCCGGTGATTACGGGATATATCTGGAAGATGTGGGCATGATAGTTTCGGGACTGGACGGAGTTGTTTATAGGAAAGACGGAGAACAGGCTGTATTGTCGTATAAGGTGCCGGTTACGGAAAGCCAGTCTCTTTTTGTAGAAGTGGAAGTGCTGGACCCTGAAAAAGGGGAAGGGAATTATAAAATAGTGAAATGGCAGGAGGATTCTGAACTTGTCTGGGAAGAAGAAGAGACATTGCCGGTTCTCCAGTTTGATGAGGAATAAGGAGATCGTGAGAAAGCGGGTAGTCAGTTTTTGTGTGATCGGTCTTTTTCTGGTGTTGTGTACAGGGTGCTCGCAGCCGGTGGGAGAAAAACCTTCTTCCGCACAGCTCGGAATGGTATCCACAGAAGAGAATATGGAATCAGATGACGATACTTCGAAAGAGGAAGAGGCTTCCGAAAGTGCGGAGGGCAGCAGGGACTGGGAAGCGGAGGTCCTCATACCGGAGGCCGCCGGCACGGAAGTGTACGGAGAGGGAGAGATCCTGCTGGATGTCTCCAACGCGTCGGAAGGCTATGTTATGCTGAATTATAACGGCAGTAATTCGAAAGTAAAATTTCAGATCACAACGCCGGAAGAAGTGACATATACCTATACGGTGTCGGAATACGGGAGTTATAAAACATACCCGCTGCCCGGCGGAGACGGGAATTACGGACTTACTGTATTTGAAGTGGCATCCGAGGAAAAAAATCTGTATGCGGTAGCGCTCTCGCAGGAGATCACGGTGAGCGTTGCGGATCAGCTTAAAACATTTTTATATCCGAATTGTTATGTGGAGTTTGATGCCTCTTCCGCCTGTGTAAAGAAGGGAGAAGAACTTGCAAAGGGCTGCGATACGGATCTGGATGTGGTGGCTTCGGTTTACGGCTACGTAACGGAAAATATTACTTACGATTATGATAAGGCGGAAACGGTGCAGCCGGGATATTCGCCTTATCCCGATAGTACTCTGGCTTCAGGAACGGGAATCTGTTTTGACTATGCATCACTGATGTCAGCCATGCTCCGTTCTCAGCAGATACCTACAAGGCTGGAGGTGGGCTATGTGGGAGACCTTTACCATGCCTGGCTCAGCTGTTATATAGATGAGAAGGGCTGGGTGGACGACATCATTGAGTTTAACGGAAGCGGATGGACGATGATGGATCCGACTATGGCGTCCAGCGGCGGTTCCAAAGAGGTATTAAGACTGGAAGAGGAAAGCGGATATATAACAAAATATGTATATTAAATAAACGGGAAAGGTCTGGTTTGTATAATGGATATTTCGGGAAAAGATATTAGGGGAATATTGGAAATTGCGGTGAAAGAAAATGCTTCTGATATTTTTATTGTGGCGGCCTGCCTGTTACATGGCGTGCCAATGGAAAAATTCATCATATAGATGGTGAAAAGCTGATGCCTGCCCGGACTGAAAGCTATGTGCAGGAAATATATGCTCTGGCGGGGGAGCGAAGTATGGAGAGGCTGCAGAAGTATGGCGATGACGATTTTTCGTTTGCGGTGGGCGGCCTGTCTCGTTTCCGTGTGAATGCTTATAAACAGAGGGGATCTTTGTCGGCGGTAGTGCGTGTGATCACCTTTGACCTGCCGGATCCGGAGGACATCGATATTCCTTCCAGAATCATAGAGTTCGGTAAACTGTCGAAGGGACTGGTGCTGGTAACGGGACCGGCGGGGTCCGGTAAATCCACAACGCTTGCCTGTATCGTAAATGAGATCAATAATACGCAGGAAAAACATATTATCACGCTGGAGGACCCTATTGAATATCTGCACAGGCACAACAGAAGCATTGTCAGCCAGAGGGAGATCAATCTGGATACGGAAAGCTATGTGACGGCGCTCAGGGCATCCCTGAGGCAGAGCCCGGATGTGATACTGCTCGGAGAGATGAGGGATTATGAAACGATAGAAGTAGCAATGACGGCAGCGGAGACGGGGCATCTGGTGATCTCTACGCTGCATACAATAGGGGCGGCTAATACGATCGACAGGATAATCGACGTATTTCCGGCGAACCAGCAAAGACAGATAGCGGTACAGCTGTCCATGGTGCTGCAGGCGGTGGTATCCCAGCAGCTTGTGCCGGATACGGAAGAAAAGCTTGTACCGGCGTTTGAGATCATGACGGTGAATCCGGCGATACGAAATATGATCCGGGATAATAAAGTGCCTCAGATTGACGGAATTTTATATTCTTCCAGCAAGCCGGAGATGATCTCCATGGATTCGAGCCTTCTGCGGCTGTATCGGGAGAAGCGGATTACGGCCCAGACGGCGGCTGCATATGCGACGAATCCGGATATGCTTTCCAAGAAACTGTAGAGGATATTGAGAACGGGCGCTTTTGGAGGGATTTGTCGGGAATTGTATTTCCGCCTTGTCAGGCGTGCGATATGAACTGAATAATTTATTACGGGAATGGCCGGTTTTCAGAGAAATGGTATTGGATTTTTTGAGAACCGGTTGTTTTTATGCCCGGGGCAGAACCGGGGGGGATGACAGACTTAATAAAAATATAAAAATTTATATAAATATTTATATTGAAAAGAGGGGGAAAAATATAGGAAAATGTGGATTTTAACGCAGAAAAAAGTAAATTCAAATGAAAATTGTGCAATATGTATAAAAAGGGAGTGTTTAAAATGTTAAAAACGACAAAATTAAATTTTTGGCAAAAAACTGTTGAAATATTTATATAAATATTTATAATAATATTCACAAACAAGCAATCAAAAGATTGCAAAAATATTCTCATAAGGAGGAAAAAGCATTATGAAAAAGAAAGTTTTAGCAATGTTATTGAGCACCGCAATGGTTGCCGCAACACTTGCAGGCTGCGGAAGCGCGGCTGATGAGACAGCTGCTCCGGCAGAAACGGAGGCTCCTGCCGAGGAGGAAGCTCCTGCGGAAGAGGCACCTGAAGAAGAGGCTCCTGCGGAAGAAACGCCTGCGGAAGAAGCGCCTGAAGAGGCATCAGGAGAACTGTTGCCGGGCGGCGGAAGCAACATTATTTACTGTATCACCCCTTCCACATCCAACATTTACTTTAAGACGGTTCAGGATATCGCGACAGCTACAGGCGAAGAACTGGGTTATGAAGTAAAATGCTTCTCTCATGACGATGACGCAGCTACACAGCTTGAGATGTTCGAGGCGGCGATCGCTGACAGCGCGGCAGCGATCATCTGTGATAACGCAGGCGCGGATGCATCCATCGAAGCGGTTCAGAAGGCATATGATGCAGGTATCCCGACCTTCCTGGTAGACCGTGAGATCAACCAGACCGGCCTTGCGGCAGCGCAGCTCGTTGCAGATAACGCACAGGGTGCGGCAGCGATCGCGGAAGCATGGGTAGAGGCTATGAACTATGAAGGCAAGTACGCAGAACTTCTCGGTCTGGAATCCGACACAAACTGTCAGGTTCGTTCCGATAATTTCCATTCCGTGATCGACGAGTATCCTGATCTGGAAATGGTAGCACAGCAGTCCGCTAACTGGGATCAGACACAGGCTTATGAAAAAGCGGAAGCTATCCTGCAGTCCAACCCCGATATCACGGGTATTATCTGCGGCAACGACACGATGGCATGCGGTGCCGTTCAGGCTTGTATCGATGCAGGACGTGACGATATCAAGATCATCGGCGTTGACGGTTCCGATGACGCAGCTGCTTACATCAAGGACGGCAACATGGTAGGTACCGCTCTTCAGCAGATCGCGCTGATCACTGAGACAGCAGTCCGCCAGGCGGATGAATACTTAAAGGGAACTGCTCCGGCACAGGAAAAACAGCTTATTCCCTGTATCGCTGTCACGGCTGACAATGTTGATAAGCTGTCCGGCTTTGTGTATACCGAATAATCCGAAAAAGTAATAGAAACACAGGAAGAGGACGATGAGCTTCATCGTCCTTTTCTATCAATAAAATATCAGGAGAAGGAAAATGAAGAAAAGAGTATCTCTTATTGTTGTATCGATATTGCTGGCGATTGGCCTTGCCGGCTGCGGCGTCGTTACAGTCGTGCCGATCGGTCAGGAATCTTCGTTTACGGGGAAAGAAGAGTTTGATTCCGGCGCGCAGTCCAGCGATGACTGGTCAGCGGTGGTAGAAGATATCAAGGGGAAGGCGGCAGATATTTCCAAAGCGCTGGCAGGCGGGGGAGACGGAGCAGCAGTATCAGGCTCTGCAAAAATTATAGAGTTTAATACGGATACACCGAAATATTATCTCCTTGTGGAAATGGACGGATATTCCGGCGGAGAGATCCGTATTCAGGCAGGCGGCGTATATTCCGGGACGGCGGTCCGCGATGCACAGGAGGTAAAAGGGTTTGAAGATTTTGCCAATCAGACGGAATGGTCCCAGTATGCAAAGGCATTGAATCAGGAGGCGGACACACAGGTTGTTGCTCCATTGGCGATCGATGAGAGCGTTGCGGGAAAAACAGTGACATTTACGGGTGCGGCTGCCGAAAGCGGCGGGACGGTAACGATCACGCCCGTTGAAATGACAATAGAATAAGGAGGGGCATCATGTCTGATAAAGCAAATGTTGTTCTTCACTGTGAAAAGATCGACAAGATCTATCCGGGTACCAAAGCACTTGACGGTGTTTCGTTTGATCTGCTCAGGGGAAAGGTGAACGTATTGATCGGTGAGAACGGCGCCGGAAAATCGACGCTGATGAAAATGATAGCGGGTATCGAGCAGCCTTCAGCCGGTAAAATGTATATGGATGGGGAAGAAATATATTTTAAGGATACTACGGCTGCAAGGGCGAAAGGCATCGGTATCATCCATCAGGAACTGAGTCTGTTTCCGAATCTTACGGTATATCAGAATATTTTTATGCGGCATGAACATAAAAAGGGATTGTTCCTGAATGACAAGGAGCATATCGCAGGGGCGGAAAAGATCCTTAAAAGGTTGGAGCACGAGATCCCGCCCGATACGCTGGTGGGGGATCTGAGAGTAGGCCAGCAGCAGATGGTGGAGATCGCCAGAAATCTGATCCAGGATGATCTGCGGGTGCTGATCATGGATGAGCCGACCTCCTCCCTTTCCGCGGCGGAAGTAAAAGTCCTTTTTAAGATCATGAGGGAACTTCTGGCGGAGGATATTTCCATCGTTTATATTTCCCATCGTCTGGAAGAGATCATGGAGATCGGGGACCATGTAACGATCCTGCGTGACGGTAAATATGTGGCGGATGCGGATGTCAAGGATATTGAACTGAGCTGGATCGTGGAGAACATGGTCGGAAAGAACACGCAGTACCATAGGTTTGAGCGCTCCATCGATCTGGATAAGGCGGAAAAGATCCTGGAAGTGAAGAATTTAAGCCTGCCGAAAAAGGGCGGCGGATATCTGCTGGATAACGTCAGTATGTATCTGAAAAAAGGAGAGGTACTGGGGATTTACGGTCTTTTGGGGGCAGGCAGGAGCGAGTTGTTTGAGTGCCTTATGGGAATGCGCCCGGAACATACCGGCGAGGTGGTCTACAACGGGGAAAACCTGAAGATAAAGAGTGTTTCCGATCAGATCAAAAACGGTTTTGCGATCGTACCGGAGGACCGTCAGAGACAGGGGCTGATCCAGACGCTGGATATCTGCAAAAACACGTCGATCGCGTCCATGCGCAATTATGTAAAAGGAATCTTCCTGAATAACAAGGAAGAGGAAAACGCAGTGGATGAACAGATAAAAGATATACATATTAAAGTAGCTGATAAAAAACTTCCCATCCTGTCCCTGTCAGGCGGCAATCAGCAGAAGGTCGTTATCGGAAAAGGTATTTTGACCCATCCGACAGTGCTTCTTCTGGATGAGCCCTCCAGAGGGATCGATATCGGTGCAAAAACAGAAGTGTTTGAGATCATCCATGATTATGCGGAGCGGGGACTCTCTATTATCGTGATCTCCTCCGAGCTAAAGGAGATCATGGCGATCGCGGACAGGATCTATGTTTTATCAAACGGGAAATGCACGGGAGAACTTTCCGGCGACGAGATCAATGAAGATACGCTTGTGCGTGCTTCTTATGCCGGACTGGGAACCGGAGTCAGTGCGTAGGACAGGGGAAGGAGCAAAGTAAAAAGATGAAAACAAAGAAAACAAATTCAAATCAGTTACTCATGACGATATTAAAGGGGCGTACTTTTATCGTGCTGGTCATTCTGGTCGTATTTTTCAGCGTCGTAAAGGATAATTTCCTGGATCCGACTACGCTTACGATGATCGCGAAGCATGTAGCGCTGTATGGTATTCTGGCGCTGGGTATGACTTTTGTTATCATTACCGGCGGGATCGATCTGTCGGTAGGTTCCGTGGTCGGCCTGATCGGTATGCTTGCCGGCGGCCTGATCCAGTATGGCTTGACACTGAAGTTCGCAGGAGTGACACTGTACTTCAGCGTACCTGTGATCGTACTGTTTATGCTGGCTGCAGGCGCGTTGATCGGCGCCGTAAACGGCCTGATCATTACAAAGCTGAACGTGGCGCCGTTTATTGCCACGCTGGGTACGATGTATATCTGCCGTGGTTTTGCAAACCTGCGTTCCGGCGGCGCGACATTCTCGGATATCGCGGGATATGAGGGGCTCGGCAATACAGGCTTCAAGACACTGGGGAGCAATATCGCAGGAATTCCCGCGGGCGTATATGTCTTTGCTGTTCTGGCGGTTATTTCCGTTGTTCTTTTGAAGAAAATGCCCTTCGGCTGGTATGTGCTGGGTGTGGGCGGCAATGAAAAATCAGCCCGTCTTTCCGGTATCAAGGCGGACCAGATCAAGATACTCGTCTATATTATTTCCGGTTTCTGTGCGGCGTGGGTAGGCATGATCAATACGGCGCAGCTCTCCGCGGCGCATCCGGCGTCCGGCGATGGCTGGGAGATGAATGCCATTGCGGCAACCGTTTTAGGCGGTACTTCCATGGCAGGCGGTTCGGGTACGATCCTCGGCACGGTGGTAGGTGCCTTTGTTATCGGTGTGATCAATGACGGTATGACCATGTGCGGCGTTTCCGAGTTCTGGCAGAAGGTGATCAGGGGCCTGGTTATCATCCTTGCGGTTGTGATTGACCAGACACAGAGAAATCTGCAGGCAAAGATGGCGCTTCAGGCACGTAACGAGAATAAATAATCAGTTAAACAGGAGAAGAGTATGAAGAAGACAGGTATTTTAAATGCGCAGCTGATCGGTCATATAGCGGCGCTCGGCCATAAAGATACTTTTATGATCGGAGATGCCGGCATGCCGGTTCCGAAGGGCGTTCCCATCGTAGATCTGATCCTTTGCGGCGGTGTGCCCACCTTTAAGCAGGTGATGGATGCGGTGCTTGCGGAAACCGCGGTGGAAGGCTATACGATAGCCGAAGAGATCAAAGAATATAATCCGGAACTGCTTGTATATATCAGGGAGAAACTGGCGGGGACGGAGGAAGAGATGATTTCCCATGTGGCATTGAAGCAGATGTCCGCACAGGTGAAATTTGCGGTGAGAACAGGAGAATTTACTCCTTATCCCAATATTATCTTAAGGGCAGGCGTAGCCTTCCCGGTATAAAAATTATAAAACAGGAGGTTTATCATGGCACATATTAAACTTGGCTACGCGCCCACAAGAAGAAGCATTTTCAGCGCGCCCGACGCCATAAAATACAGAGGGCTGACAGCGGACAGATTACGGGAGATGGGCGTAGATTTTGTGGATATCACGGATATCAACGAAGAGGGGCTTCTCTATAACGATGATGACAGGATCAAAATAGCGGAGAAATTCAAGGCGGAGAAGATCGACGGGCTGTTCCTGCCCCACTGCAACTTCGGTACGGAGTATGAGTGCGCAAGGCTGGCAAAGGAGCTGAACGTACCGGTGCTGCTCTGGGGACCGCTGGATGAACGGCCGGACGAGAACGGCGTAAGGCTCAGGGATACCCAGTGCGGGCTGTTTGCGACGGGCAAGGTGCTCAGAAGGTTCCGCGTACCCTTTACCTACATGACTAACTGCCGTCTGAATGATCCGGTGTTTGAGAGGGGCGTAAGGGACTTTATGGCAGTATGTAATGTGGTAAAGACATTCCGCAGCATCCGCATCCTTCAGATTTCCACAAGGCCGTTTGATTTCTGGACCACCATGTGCAATGAAGGGGAACTGCTTGAAAAATTCAATATCCAGCTTTCGCCGATCCCGATGCCGGAGCTGACGGATGAGGTGAAGAGAGTAAAAGAAGAAAAGACGGAAGTGGAAAAGGTTATCGCTTACTGCCGTGAAAATATGGAGATCATGATCAAGGATAACGAACTGGAGAATGTGGCGGCGCTGAAGGTGGCAATGAAGAATCTGGCTGAGAAATACGGCTGCAGAGCCATTGCGATCCAGTGCTGGAACCAGCTGCAGTGCGAACTGGGTATCATGCCCTGCGCGGCAAATTCCCTGCTGAACGAGGAAGGGATCCCGGTTGTCTGCGAGACGGATATCCACGGCGCGATCACGGCGCTGCTGGTGGAGGCGGCGACGCTGGACGGCACGAGGGGCTTCTTTGCGGACTGGACTATCAGACATCCTGATATTGAAAACGGCGAACTGCTGCAGCACTGCGGCCCGTGGCCGATCTCCGTGGCGCAGGAGAAACCGAAACTGACCTATCCCCTTGCTTTTGATCATCCGGGCAGCATCACGGCAGAGGCAAAATACGGGGAGGTGACACTGGCGAGATTCGACGGCGACAACGGGGAATATTCCATGCTGCTCGGAAACGCGAAGGGCGTGGAAGGACCGAAGGGCATGGGCACCTATCTCTGGGTGGAAGTGGATAACATCAAGCGTCTGGAGGCAAAGATCGTGGAAGGGCCTTATATCCATCATTGTGTCGGCATCCACAAAAATGTAGTGCCGGTACTCTATGAAGCATGTAAGTACATAGGTGTTAAACCCGACCTGTATGACCCGATCGAAGAAGACGTAAAGGCATACCTGCGCGGAGAATAAATTATTTATGGAACTGGA
>Ga0137308_101079_pt1 | contig 31600 bp, 25 predicted proteins | sample Inofrocosms_June_FD_97181 | JGI IMG/M metagenome (GOLD analysis project Ga0137308, IMG submission 97181) | Mouse cecal microbial communities from Vienna, Austria - N-Acetylneuraminic and N-Acetylglucosamine D2O microcosms_June | ecosystem: Host-associated > Mammals > Digestive system > Large...
AAGAAAAATCTTCTGAAACAATATATAAAAAGGAGAAAATACAGAATGAGCAACAATAATTTACCTTTGGCAGTAACCCCTCCCATGGGCTGGAACAGTTGGAACACATTCGGCTGGAACATCAACGAGGAACTTATCAAAGGGATTGCCGACAAATTTGTGGAATTGGGGTTAAAAGACGCGGGCTACGAATATGTGGTAATCGACGACTGCTGGAGCGAGAAGGAAAGAGACGGGCAGGGCCGCCTTGTTCCCGACAAAAACAAGTTCCCCAACGGTATCAAATCCGTTGCGGATTACGTTCATTCAAAAGGTCTTAAATTCGGTATCTATTCCTGTGCCGGAACTCATACCTGCGCGGGTTATCCCGGAAGCTTCGAGCACGAGTTTGTCGACGCCGCGACCTTTGCGGAGTGGGGCGTTGACTATCTGAAGTACGATTATTGCTACCGTCCCATTCATTCTGTGGGAGAAAATCTCTATAAGCGTATGGGAATGGCGCTTCGCAACTGCGGAAGGGATATAGTATTCTCCGCCTGCAACTGGGGCAACGACAATGTATGCAGTTGGATAAGAGAAAGCGGCGCACAGCTTTACCGCTCAACAGGAGATATACAGGATAACTGGGAGTCCATAAAGAACATTGCCGCAAGCCAGCTTGACAAGCAGTGCTTCGGCGGAACCTACTGCTGGAACGATATGGATATGCTTGTTGTAGGCATGAAGGGAAAAGGCGACAACACGGAGGTTTTAGGCGGAGAAGGAAAGCTCGCGGGCTGTACCGACATTCAGTATAAAACTCACTTTGCTTTGTGGGCAATGATGAACAGTCCTCTTATGATAGGCTGCGACATAAGAAAGATCAGTGACGAAGCCCTTGATATCCTTAAAAACAAAGAAGTAATAGCCATTAATCAGGATTTGGAGGGTAGAGGACCTTATTGCATCAAGCAGTGGAACAATCCCGACCGTGTATTTACTCTTATAAAGCCCTTGCACGGAGGCGACTACGCTCTCGGAATGTTCAACTTAAGCGATAACGCCTCGGAAATGTCTCTCCAGTTCTTTGACATAGGTCTTCCTTATGCGAGCGGCTTCGGACTTTCCTTCCATAATTGCCACAACGGAGAGGACGAAGGCGTATTTACCGAGCGCCGCGCAATCAGACTTGAACCTCACGACTGCCGCGTTTACCGCTGCAAGCTTGTAAAAAAATAAGTAGATTATTACGCGACCGCACGGCGCATTACGCCCGTGCGGTATTGCGTATATATAGAAGAGATAGGCGCTTGACTCGGAAGGAAACAAAGTGAACTGTAAAAAATGCGGAAAGGAAAATCTCAGCGGCGACAAGCTGGCTATATACAGGAAACCGGTTAACAGGGGAGCAGCCGAGTTATTGTGCATAGCTTGTCTTGCGGATTTTTTCAAGTGCGACAAAAGTAAAATATAGCAATCCAACAAAAAGATAAACAAATAGGAGCGAAGCGACTAATTGTCCTTTCCGCTTCCCTTTCGGACTCCGAAAGGGAAGTAGGGGAGTCCAAAGGACGGGGGCAACGCCCCCAAAGCTTGTGTGTTTTTTGCACTGTTGTAATTTTGTTTAAACTTTTTTGGGTTGCTATAGAAGCAATGATAAAGTACTACCGTGACAGTGGGGAATGCACTTTGTTCGTATAGCTTACGCTGAAGGAGGGGGAGAAAAATGCTGTCATTCAGAGAAATGGCTTATGTGATCGCGGTGGGTACAATCTGTTTTCTCTCATGTATCTTTAAGACGGCATATATTTTGCAAGGCGGCTTTGCCGGTCTTGTCTATATTTATTATACGGCCACGGTACTTCTTTTTGGGTGCGCGGCGCTGATATTCGCATTTATACGGCAAAAGTGCTTATCATACGAAAAATCCCCTGACAGAGACGTGTTTCTGACAGTAAAAAAATTGAAAAATATAAGCGAAATAATTTATTTAACAGTGATTTTATTTTTCATATCAACCCTTTTCGATATATTTAACGCTAATTACATAGGAAAGATTTACCGGAATCCAATGCACCTGTTTACCAGCTTTCCGTTCTGGGAAAGCATAATGGGACTTTTTGTGATTGTTTTCGGACTTAAGGCTTATTTTCGCTATTTTGAAACAAATAAGCTGTTTTCCGCATTGGAATTTGAAAATTTCAGAAAACCGCCTAAAGCCGGAACCGACGGTTGGTATCCAACGATTGAGGAATATGAAAAACATGAAGCTTACCGGAGCGGCAGTGAACACAATACAATATTTGATACGGAAACGACCGGCGGCGAAGAGCAGGAGAGGTTTATAAGAGAAAATTCGGTTGAGGAAGAGTTGGTGGAGAGAACGCTTACCGGAGCAGGCTCTGACGGAAAGCCGAAACGCAGCATCTCTGCGGGTTTTGACTTTACCACCGCCCCCATTCCGGACAACGAGCTTAAGGTTTGTCCGTTATGCGGCTCTCTGAACACATCTGACGACATCGAGTGTTCTTTTTGCGGAGGAAATCTTAAACAATAATATTCTATGAATAGATGTTCTTGACCCGGAGAGCAAAAAAACTTCAATATTCCGAATTTATCAATACGTTGACCAAAATGCAGAAAAAGGCACGTATAAATAACTCATTTTGTTTTATGGCATCGCGCCGCAGGGAGAGGAGATATTTTATGGCGGGATTTTATGTGGTGGGAGCGGCGCTTATGCTTATAGCCGTATTGGCGGTAATAATGATGGTGCTTGAGCTGCTTTCCGTACTGTCGATCGTGTTTTCGGCGATATCTTTAAGTAAGTCAAAAAAATATATTATTCTTGGTGGAGGATATGACTTCGGGTCGGTAAAAAGGTTTCATGCCGCCGCGCTTGTATTTTTTATATTCGGCTGCATAAACGCTTTGTTTTTTGCGGTCAACCTGATATTTTCGGTGACGAGTTATGCTGTCTACGAGGGGATTGAATCAATACTGTGGGGAAGCATACCTCTGATTTTCGGTGCGGGAAAGTATACGGCGCTTATGGTTCTGGGAATAAGCTCATTCAAACGGTTTGCGCAGGCTAAAAAGCTTTGGGAAAGCCTTTGCTTAAATTCACGGATTAACGGAGCGAAACATTTCACGGTGAATAAGGCGTGTCCCAAGTGCGGAAGCGAAAATAACGCCGGATATAAATTTTGCACAATGTGCGGGGAAAGATTGGATCAATAATTGGCTTTAGCAAATACATAAATACTTTAATTTCCCATTGTGGCTGTTTGATTTATTCTGCTAATATTTTTATTAAATTTAAAAGGAGGATAATAAAAATGAAAAGGAAACGTCTGGACAGGGATTTGAAATGGGGATTTCAATACTTTCCGTATTATCAAACGCGTCTGGACTGTGATATTTATCATGGACTTGTCAGTCTGATAAGGCTTACAGACGGAGAGCATTATTATTGGGATTTTCCGAAAGCGGGCAGGACTCCGGTCTGCGGCAAAGGAATGGTCTGGCTTCAGCTTGTTACCGACGACTGTAATCGTTTGATTACGGCTATGTGTGTTCCTCAGAAAAAGGCCATAAGAGATAAGTTATATACATACTCTGTTTCCGCCGTATATGTGGACGTAACCGAAGGAATCGAGTATGATTCCGATGGTGTGGCGGTATACATAGACAAATACCTTGATGTTATGCTTACGCCTCAGGGAGATGTAATAATCGATGACAGGGACGAACTGGACGATGCGTTACAAAATCAGGAAATTACACAAGAGCAGTATAACGACGCTTTAACCGAATGTGATTCGATTATTTCTCAGATGGGAACCGACGCGGAAAAAACGGAAATATGGCTTCTCGATATTCTTAACATTGTGTATACGCGAATAGCTAAGGGATTAAAACCTATTGAAAACAGAATAAGCCAATCCGATATTTCCAAAATAGGCTGACAACTTGTTATTTTGGTAATGTTTGCCAAACATAATTATTAAGTACAGCTCCTTTCAATTGTGATTTCAACAATGTCAGGAGCTGTTTTTTATTTAAATTAGTACTTGTTTGACCCGTTATACCAATCTTTAATCAAGTTGCAGACTTGATTAAAGATTGCACCCTAAACACTAATCTTTGGTCATCCATATTATTTGTCTATAACTTGAGCAAAGATTAGTATTATACTAATTCCCATTAGAAAATGTACAAAAATTCGAGCAAAAACTTCGATATAAGGTTTTTGCGAAGAATTTTTGTGTACACTTTCAATAAGGAATTAGTATTAGGCATGGTGTGATACTCCATTTAAAGGGGCTGTAATAACTAAAAGATATGGTTACAACAACTTTTAGTTCTTTACAGCCTTTTAAACCCGCAGGCTCCCTCGTCCCTAAGCCTCCCCAGCGACAACTCAAACAAAACCCCGTTCCTCGCCTCCAGCCCATAGCTAAAGGTATTCTTTATAGCTATCTGAGTAAAGGAAGTGGCTCTGTCCATGGCTATAGGCAGACTGTCCCCCGACAAAAGGCTGCCTGTAAGAACGCCGGCGAAAATGTCCCCCGTTCCCGGATAACTCGCGGGCACGTAATCACAGTCCACCCTCCAGAATCCGCCATGCTCGCGGTCAAAGCCAACGTTGGCTATAGCCCCCTCCGCAAGAGGAACCCCGGTGATTACCGTTATCCTCACCCTCTCGCCAAGCCGCGCCAGCCACCGTTTCACAAGCCCCGCCGTAAGCTCGTCGGGGTACTGTTCCCCTAAAAGTATTGCCGCTTCGGTAAGATTGGGCGTTATAACATCCGCCACGTCCACCAGTTCGCCCATACGGCCGCAAAGCTCCGGAGTATAGGTTCTGTAAGGCCGCCCGTGATCGCCCATTACGGGATCCACTACCTTAAGACTGTCCTTATACGCGGCGAAAAAATCCAGACAGTGGTCTATCTGCTCCGCCGAAGCCAAAAAACCGCTGTACACCGAGTCAAACTCAATGCCCAATTTTTTATATTGGGACAAGGCCGCGCCGATATAATCGGTTAGATCCTTTATGGCTATATTCTCAAATCCCCCCGTATGAGTGGATAAAACGGCGGTGGGAACTGGGCAGCACTGTATCCCCATACTGCTTAGCACCGGGATTATTACCGCCAGCGAACAGCGCCCGAAGCCCGATAAATCGTGAATGGCCGCTACTATTTGTTGTTTTCTGTTTATCATACCTGCGATATTTCCTTTTGTCTTTGTTTTTCCTTTTTCCTTTCAGCGGCGGGAATAAGAAACATTCTTTCGATAACCGCAGCAGGCTGCGGTTTGCTGTACAGATATCCCTGAATAATGTCGCAGCCCAATTCGTCCAGCAGCTCCTTCTGGTGCTCCGTTTCCACGCCCTCCGCCAATACGGTAAGATCCATCGCCTTTCCCAGATCCACTATCGCCTTTGTAATACATTTTGCCGTTACGTTGGTCTCTATATCGTACACAAGACTCCTGTCAATCTTGATAAGATCAATGGGCAGTATTTTCAGCGAGGACAAAGAGGAGTAGCCCGTACCGAAATCGTCCATTGAAATGGATACTCCCAGATCCTTTAAAGAATACAAGATACTGATGGTTCTGTCAATGTCTATCATAGCCATGGTCTCGGTCAGCTCAACCTCAAGACAGCCCGGGTCAATTCCCGATTCGTTCAGCGCATTTGTTACCGAAGCCACCACGTCGGTCTGATAAAGCTGTGCCTGAGACATGTTCACGCTTATTTTAATGGGATCATATCCCTTCTCCTGCCATAGCTTGTTCTGTATACACGCCTGAAGCATTCCCCACTCATCAATTTTCGTGATTATCCCCATTTCCTCCGCAACGTGTATAAACTCGTTGGGCATTATAAGCCCCTGTGTCTTGTGGTTCCAGCGCATAAGCGCCTCCGCACCCACTATATCTCCCGTTTTTATGCTTATCTTGGGCTGATAGTACAACTCCAGCTCGCCTAACTTAAGCGCTTCGCCTATCTCGTGTTCAACAATATTGCGTCCGCTAACCGCCTTTTCTATCTTCTCGTCGAAAAAAGAGCAGATTTTCCCCGGTTTTCTCACACCGCTGAACAATGTTACGCTCGCCTTATTGAAAAGCACCGAAATATCGTCTGTACTGTCGTGAAAACAGGCTCCCGCTATAAACCCCGACTGCTCCTTCAGAACCGAAGGCAGCGTTTCATTGTTGCAGAAACTTTCCACCACGATGCTGACTCTTTTTAAAAGAACCTCCGCTTCTTCTGCGCTTTCACAGCGCAGCATAAGAGCGTAATCCTCTACCCCTACCTTTCCAACCACCGCGTTTTCTCCCGCAACTCTCGTAAGAGTTTCCGCATACAGCTTGGACAGCGTATCTGTCACCTCAATACCGAAAAGCATGGATATTTTTCTCAGCTTTATTACCTGTATACAGATGAGAATTATTCGCTCGTCTTCGTCCTTTCCTTTGGACAAATATTCTCCGCCCTCTATCATAAAGCCGTTTCGGTTGTAAAGTCCCGTTATGGGATCTCTTTGTGTGTCCTTAAATGCCTCTTCTCTGTTCATACGGCTTACCGTTATGTCAAATATCATTCCGGTGCGAAGATGCTGATAATCTATTGCGCCTTTATTGTATTTGCATTCCAGCGTAAAAGTGTGGTAGATGCCTAATGATGTCTTTACGGAGGCCTCAACGTAAAGCGCGTCGCTTTCACCTGAAATAAAGCGGTTTATCTGGCGCTGTACAACAAGAACGTCCTCTTTTTTTACCATTGACAGGAACTGGTCAAGGTGTATCGTATCCGTATTTTCAAATCCCATAAGAGCGCATATATGCGCCGAGGTTTTCATATAGACAGATGTTCCCTCCGTAATAAAGGCCAGTATCCCCGCGTCGGCATTTGAAGACGCCGTGCTTATATACTCAAACTCTTCCATAACCTGCTGCCTGAGCTGTTCCGTTATTTTCCTTGAAACCATTTCGTCGCTTATGTCTCTTCCCAAGGAATAAACCTTTATCCTGCCGTTAGGCTGCGTTACGGAAACGCTTTTCCAATGGATGAGTCCGCTTATGCCAACGGCGGAATAATATTCGGAAATTACACCGCTTCTTCTTACCGCGTTTACGCAAAGGGACATGCCGCCATCCACACCCTTGATATCGTTTCCGAAAACGCTTTGAACGTATTTTTTATCCGGAGCTATTCCGCAGCTTACCAGAAGTCTCTTCAGATTTTCGCCGAAAGTAACTTCGGAAAGATCCTCCGTCCAGTCCATTTTATAATCAAAAACACTTTCCGCCAGCTCGTCAAAACGCACTCTTTCCGCCTTAGCGTTTTTCAGCGCGAAAAAAGCCGCCGTGACGGAAGCGACCAGCCCCACAAACAAGATACCGGATAAGATCAACAAAGCAATTTCCATAACAAAAACATTACCGCTGCTTAAAATTCCTTTTTTAAACGAAGGTATTACTCCCTTGGATTATTTTAGCGGACTTCGCTTTTTCATTTTCGCGAAACCCAATACACAGTAAAATGCGGTTTTACATTTAGGACGTATCTGAAAGTAAGGAATTTTGTACAATTTTTTTAATATGCAGTGGTTTTAAGATAAAAAGCGAAAAATACGGTAATATTTCGCAGTTATCCCAAGGGGGTAACCATGTCATTTTTTGAAGTGAAAAATGCCCGCCATTATTAGAAATTGTGCAAATTGCGACTTACAAACAGCCCATAGTCTTATTATAATTTTACCATAAATGAAACCTAAAATCAATAGTTTTTTGCAGTTATTGCATAAAATAAAGCCAAAGTTTGTATAGCTGTTCTGTGCATTTTTACAATGAAATTCATTTGCATACAACACATATGCCTTTCTACAAACCGTTTTTTGGCGGAAAACACCGTCGGATTTTTTCCCGTGTATTAAAAAACAGAGAAAAAAGAAATAAGGCTGCTTTACAAATTAAAATCACATTTTGCACATATAACCATTGACATTTTTCTTTAATAATGATAAAATAATTAGTATATGCAATGCCGATTAAAAATATAATATATACATCCTTCTCAAACGAAAGGAGTTTATTCATATGACTACGGAAACAATAAGATGTCCCGGCTGCGGTGAAGAAATACTTCAGGATGTCGAAAACTGTCCCTACTGCGATGCGCCGATCAGCGTGATAATGAACAACGACATATCCGGCGCTCCAATAGACAACAGCGCCGCCATTGACGCTATGCTCCGCTCTGCGTCACAGTTTATGGAGGAAAGCGAATCTCTCGGTCTTGGTGAGCTTGACATTTTTGACGAAGATGATGAAGATGATCAAAAAGAGGAAGTATTCAAAAAGGTAACCCTTAAAGAACTTCCCCCCGAATTGTCCGAGACTCAGAAGGATGAAATAGAAGCGGGAGGAGTAATAAATCTCACACCGGAAGAAGAATCTGTTCCAGCACCCGCCACTCCGCCCGCACCGCAAAAAAAACGCGGCAAACAAAAGCAGACCGCCGTAAGCTCCGACGGCTTCAAAGAACTGGAGCCAAAAAACGGCGCTCCCGCCGCTCCGACGGCTCCGGCTCAACCGCCTCAGCCTTCCGGCTCCAAGTCGGCTGCCGAACACGCGTCGGATAACCCCACCAAAGCTCAAAAAAAGGAAAATGGGGAAAACAGCTCAAATAACGAGCCGATGTTATACGAAGTTGACGAAAAAGGAAAACCCATAAAGCCTAAAAAACCCAAAAAAGAAAAAAAGAAAAAAGAAAAAGTCGAACGCCCTCAAAAAATCAAAAAAGAAAAGACAAAATCCTCTCCTACCGGAGGCGTAATTGCAGCCGTTATAGCTTTGGCAGTGGGACTTTGCGGAGGTTATTTTGGGAAAATGTTTTTATTCCCGGATCTGCCAAGCCCGGAATGTCAAAATTTTGCTCAAAAGGCTGTGAATGCCGCTGTGGAAGAAGTCGCGGGAGCAAAGGAACTGTACATAGCGGAAGCATACGTTAAAGACGGCGCTTTTTCGTCCCAGTGTATTTTCAGAGCCTTGACTCAAAACGAGTCCGATGTATCCTCGGAATGGTTCAGAGTAAAAATCGACCATGATACCGAAAAAACGAACGTATATTTTGAACTGAGTCCGGATGAATACGATCGCCTGAGAAACTCCGAAAACAGCGAAGACAGAGCCAAGGCTGCGGTGCTGAAAAGCAACCAGAACGAACTCGACCGCTGCATAAGCGAAATGAAAGCGGGCGACGGCTGGAGCTCAGCAAACATCTCGCTTATCAATAACAGCCTTCACCCATATACCGAAGTAACTGCGGCACCCGAAGAAACATCGTCGGCAGAAAAAGAAACCTCTGAAGAAGCCGAGTAAAATCCCATACAAGCAAAAAATATTTTTATAATTTACGGCATATAAATTAAGGCAACACCGCACAAAGATTGTCGTGCAGACGCGCAGTCAGCTTTTTCGTCAGATTGTCCAAAACGACACAGGAATACTGGCGTATTTCAAGGAGTTTTGGGCAAAAATGACGGAAAAGATGCAAGCGTATGCGCGGCAAAGCGCGCAGCGCGGTCTTTGCGCGGTGTTGCCTTAAGAAAAAGCCGTGACAAAAACGCAGTAAGATAGAAAAGGGAGAGAAAAATGGAAGGAATTTATTTTGAACATTGGCTGTTTATGTTCTTTATATTCACCTTTATCGGGTGGATTCACGAAACCACGGTGGAATCGCTTTATCACAGAAAATTTGTCAACAGGGGATCCCTTAAGGGTCCGTATATTCCGGTATACGGATTTGGCGGCTGTGTGATAATCCTGTTGGGGGAGCCGTTTAAAAGCAACGGATTTTTCGTATTTTTAGCGGGTATGATTGGCTGTACCATACTGGAATATTTTACCGGATTTCTTATGGAAAAGCTTTTTAAAAGACAGTTCTGGGATTACAGTATGATGAAACTTGTGTACAAAAACCGCATCAGCTTGTTAAGCTCACTTTGCTGGGGTCTGCTGTCGCTATTTATGATATACATACTGTTCCCGCTGCTTAAATGGTTTGGCTACAGAGTGGGAAGTACGTTCATGACATTTTTCGACTGTGCCATGATGATTGTATTCGCTGTTGACATAATATTTACCGTAAAGAAAAGCATAAAGTGGCCCGAAATAAGAAGCAAGCTGTCACCCGAACAAATCAAGGCGGCCTTCGCTGAAAAAAGAATGAGAATAGGACGTATTTTCGGCCATTTTTCTGCGGCAATTCACCGCCGTAAGAGCGAAATAGACAATGAAATCGAAACCGATCAAAGCGCCGAAAACAGATCTTAATACAATAAACCACATACGGAGGAATATACCTAAATGAGCATTGATTCAGTCTTTAAAGCTTACGCGGAGGAGATTTTAAAGGACAAGAACGTTCTTTCCTCTGCCGGAAACATTCAGCACGGCACGGTAAGCGTTTTAACTCACAGTATAATGGTGGCAAAATATGCATTTAATTTAAATTGTCTTTTTAATCTGAAATGCGATCCTAAGACGCTGATAACCGGTGCGCTGCTGCACGACTTTTTCCTTTACGATTGGCACAATATACCTAAAGATATAGCGAAGCAGGGTCTTCACGGATTCAGACATCCCATGGTTGCCGCCGAAAACGCAAGGAAAGTTTTCGGAATCACTCCAAAGGAATACAGCGTTATAGTTACCCATATGTGGCCGCTGACCTTTACGCGTGTGCCGTTCACACGCGAAGGCTGGCTGGTTTGCATGGTTGATAAGTTCTGTTCGGTTATGGAAACCCTGCATATCGAACCGTACAGCAATAAAGCGGTGAGAAAGAAATTTATAGAAAAAAGAGCGACCGCATAATAAAGTCAATGCTATTTTAATCAATTAACAAAGAGCAAAGTTATAAAAAATATAAAACAGCGTATCAAACGATTTTGATACGCTGTTTCCTTTTCCCAACAAGCTTTTTTACTCAAAACTGTCTTCCGAATCCCGGTCTTGAATAAGCTCCGCTAAAGCGACTAACTCCTCCTCGGTAAGACTGACGCCCTTTCCCATTCTCTCATGATCGGGCGACCACTCTCTTATATCATACTTAGGCTCCCTATCATTCCAGCTTACCATATTCAGTTCCTTGCGCCATCCCTTGGCGTTTTCGGAAATAACCCCCAGTTCTTTGGTTATTTCAAATTTAAATTCTCCTGCCATTTTGTGTCTTCCTTTCTATTGAATTAAATTTTTTTATTTTATCATTTTCAGCGCATTAACGACCTTCGGTTCTTCTTCCGCGTCAACGACGCTGTCAAATACCGCATAATACTTTGGCGGTATAAGCTTGTTTATATGATGCCTTCCGAAAAACCAGCGGCCAAACTCGATTTTTTCACGAATCTGTTCAAAATAAGTATTTATGTGGTTTCTGTCCGTTTTTCCCAAGTTTAAAAACTCGCTTATCTTGGCGGGAGGCTCATAGCTCACTATGTAATCCACCCGATTCCCGTGTTTTTCAAGGTTCCTTAATCCTTCAGCCAGCTCCTCATCGGTCGGTATCTCCATACGCCACCGATTTTCCGCCGCCTTGTCCGAAGGATTAAGATAAGTATCATTCTCCTCGCTCCTGCCGCCTCCGAATGCAAAAAACTTTTTCCCGCTTATTTCGTACACCTGACCGCGGAGTAACTGCCTTAAATTTCCGCTTATTTTGCGCGTCATTCCGCCGCACCATTCCTCGATATCGTACTTTTGAAGCTCCTCAAAGTTCTCGTGAACGCCTTCCACAAAAAGAATATTGTATTTTTTTCTTCCCAGCTGCTTTAACCTGTGCTTCTCCGCATTGGAGCCATCCCAGATAAAGCCGAAATCGCCGCAGATAATAAGAGAATCGTTCTTTTTCAGTGTTTTTACCTGCTTTGCCGCAAACCTTGTCATATCACCATGGGTGTCGCCTGTTATAAGTATCATTTTTTAACCGGTTCACTCCCTTACTTTTTTGTTTTTTCAAGCGCCTGCTCAAGATCGGCGATAATGTCTGCCTTGTCCTCAAGTCCTATTGAAAGTCTTACCGTATTTTCGCTTATACCGCTTTGCTTAAGCTGCTCCGGGGTAAGCTGCGAATGTGTGGTGGTGGCAGGGTGGATAACCATCGACCTTACGTCCCCCACGTTTGCCACTATTTTAAGAAGCTTAAGGCTGTCCATAAACTTTGCCCCCGCTCCCCTTCCGCCCTTTAGCTCGAATGTGAAAACACCGCCCGCTCCTTTGGGTATGTACTTCTGTGCCCGATCATGGTATTTGCTGCTTTTGAGCATTGGATAGTTGACCTTCTCCACCTCGCTCCTTGACTCTAAAAATTCCGCCGCCGCCAACGCATTCTCACAGTGCCTCGCCATTCTCAGAGAAAGAGTTTCGATTCCGATAATGCCGAGATATGCGTTAAACGGAGAGAGACAGGCGCCGAAATCCCTTGTTATAAGCGCTCTTAATCTTAAAATAAAGGCGCTTTCACCTAAGTCGGCGAATACAACTCCGTGATATGAAGGATCAGGAGCATTGTAAAGGGGAAACCGAGGATTGTCCTTAAATTTGAACCTTCCGCTGTCTACTACCACGCCCGCCATTACCGAACCGTGACCCGCCAAAAATTTAGTGGCGCTGTGTATTACAAAATCGGCGCCGAATTCGATGGGACGGCAAAGATACGGAGTGGTGAAAGTGCTGTCCGCTGCAAAAGGAATACCGTGTCTGTGAGCGATCGCCGCTATTTTTTCAAGATCGGCTACATTTACGTTGGGATTGCCCACTATCTCGGTAAATAAAAGCTTTGTCCTGTCGGTAACAGCGTTTTCCCACGCCTCAAAGTCATCGGGATCAACAAACTTTACGTTGATACCCAGCCTTTTCAGCGATACACCCAACAAATTTACCGCTCCGCCGTAAATGTTGATTGAGCTTACCACCTCGTCTCCCTCCTGGCAGAGATTAACCACTGTGTTGAAAATAGCCGCATGACCCGAAGCAAAGGACAGTGCCCCAACTCCTCCGTCAAGATCGGCAATCTTTTTCTCAAAAAACTCGCAGGTGGGATTCTGAAGACGGCTGTAAATATTTCCCGGCTCCGACAGTTCAAACAGGCGCTTGGCATGATCCGTGCTGTCGAACGAATAAGCGTTGGTCATGTAAAGCGGAGGCACCGTAGAATGAGTGATCGGATCCCCGTCATAACCCGACTGTATTACCTTTGTGTCAAATAAGCAGTCATTTTTCATTCTTGTGTTTTCCTTTCCTTTCTTTTCTTCGTTTGTTCATATATAAATTTGAGACGAACGCAGCTTTTTTATCGGGAATTGTGAAATTTTTCATAAATTTTCAATTTAGGGCTTTAACTTTTCCTTTCAATTTGGTATAATAGTACTAAGTTATGAGGACTTGACGGGAATCGGAAATACGATTCCAAAAAAGTTCCGCTTTCTATTATACCCTAAAAAAGGAGTTTTGTCCATATGCGATATGTTAAAAAATATAGGAGCATTTTAGCTTATCTGTTAATTTTTGCTTTTATCATACAATTTTCGACCGGGCTCACCGTAAGCGCGGATTTTGTTCCAGTGGTGGACAAGATTTACAGCGAGGGCGTTTATATGGTAAATCTGGACACCGACGTGGTTATTTACGCCAAAAACGAGAATAAACGTTTTTACCCCGCTTCCATCACCAAAATAATGACGGCGATAGTGGTGCTTGAAAATTGCCCCGATTTGGATTCCTCGGTAAGGGTAGGCTATGATTCCACAAACGAGTTTTGGGAAGGCGATCCAAACAAGGCCGGGGCTTCTAACGCCGCTTTTGAAGCCGGTCAGAACAATCTTACCTATCGGGATTGCCTCTACGCGCTGATGCTGGTTTCCGCCTGCGAAGCCGCCAACATACTTGCCCTGAATCTTTGCGGCAGCATAGAGAATTTCACCGTCCTTATGAACGCAACCGCTAAACGCTTGGGTTGTATCGGCACCCACTTTTCAAACACCCACGGCCTTTGGGAAGCGGAAAACTACTCCACCCCCTATGATATGTATCTTATTTCAAGATATGCCTACGACCGCGTCCCCGGCTTTATGGAGATATGCGACACATACAGCTACGACTTTCCGCCCAACGTCCATAATCCCGAAGGATATACAATGTTCACCACCAACCAGCTTATTAAGCCCAGCTCTGAATTTTACCTGGATTACGTTCACGGAATAAAAACAGGAAGCATTGACGAATACTACGATGACGAGGGTACCGCTCACCCGGGAGGACGAAGCCTTGTTACCACCGCCAGGAAAAACGGCTACACTTACCTTTTGGTAACCATGCAGGCGCCGTTTTACAACGATTCCGGGGAAAAGTATCAGTACAGCGCATTAGATCATTACAACTTATACGAATGGGCATACAAAAGCTTTATCTATCAGGAGGTAATCTCAAAAGGAGAAATATGCACCGAGCTTGATGTGCTTCAGGGAGAAGAAGACCGTATACAGTTAGTTGCAGACTCGGATTTTACCACCATAATTCCTTCGGATTTGGCAGAGGATAAAAACGGCCCTATTCAGAGAAAAAGAACCCTTCATTTCGACGAAGTCATTGCTCCCGTAAAAAAAGGAGAAATACTCGGAAAAATGGATATAGTATATCAGGGCGAAGTGGTAAAAACCGTTGACCTTGTGGCGGCGAAATCCATTGAACGTTCACAGATCGCTTATCTTGCGGACAGGGCTAAATCACTTACCGAAACTTCTTGGTTTTCCCCTCTGTTAATGCTTCTAATTGCCTGTATCCTTATAAATATCGTGCTTATGGCTGTGCGCCGCAGAAGATTGATTCAGGAGGCGAGACGCACCGAACGGCTCCGCAGACGGAAAAACGCGGGGCGCTAAAAATCGACAAATTGTTTAATATGAATATAATATTACTTTGCGTAGGAAAACTAAAGGAAAATTATCTTAAGGAAGCCTGTAAGGAATACGAAAAAAGACTGTCCGCTTTCTGCCGAGTTACGGTGGAGGAAATTGAAGCGGAACGGCTTTCCGAAAACCCTTCGGAGACGGAAACCGCTTCGGCTCTTGAAAAAGAAGGACAAAGGCTGCTAAAAAAATTGCCCGCGGGCGCATATATTTATACTCTTTGTATAGAAGGTGCGAGAAAAAACAGTAAGGAATTTGCTTGTGAGCTTGAGAAATGTGCCATTGACGGATTCGGAACGGCCGTATTTATAATAGGCAGCTCCTACGGACTTTCCGAACAAGTTAAAAAAGCATCGAACCGCAGGCTTTCCATGTCGGAAATGACCTTTCCTCATCAGCTTGCAAGGGTAATGCTTATGGAACAAATATACAGAGCGTATACTATTATCAACAACAGACGGTATCACAAGTAAAATTGAACGGTAAACCATAATAATCGGGAACCCGTCATGTATTATTTAAACGACAGTCGTTCGTACGGAGAATTTTAATGAACAGAAATTCAAAACTCTATCCGCTGGTATGTCTGATTACCGGCGCTATTATAATTGCGGCGGGAATTTATACTCTTTCGGCGGGCGATGTGATCCTGCACGTTGCCTCAATAATAGGCGGCGGCGTTGTAACGGTGCAGGGCGCAGGACTTATACTGTCGGCAATACTGAAAAGAAAAAATCTTTCAAAAGCCGCGATGGGAAATGTGCTTTTCGGCGGATTTTTCAACGCATTGTCGGGAATATTCATTATGATGCTCCCACAGTTCGGATATGCCCCGATTTATTTTGTCTTTACGGCCTACATTTTTGTAAACGCCCTTATAAAGATAGTGGATTACGTTATAGACCGGCGGGACAATGTGCCGGGCCGCCTTAAAGAATTGCTGCTGTTTATATTTTTTATTGTTTTCGGAATTCTTATGGTATTTGTCCCCGGTATGGGAAAAAGAAGCTTTTTGGTAGTCGCCGGTATTTACTGCGTACTATACGGAGCCTTTCTGCTGTCAGATTTCATATTCCAATGTCTGCCGGAAGAAATAAGAAAAAAATTTACCGGAAAAATGACGCTGCCGATGCCCGCTCTCTTATCCACTTTGATGCCATTTATGAATCTAAAAACAAGACGCAGAAAAAATATTCTCGACCCTGAAAACGCAAAAAAAGAACTTTTAACTTTCTATCCTTCGGGTAAAGAAACCGACCGGCCTCCCGATATGGAGGTAATGATTCACGTGAGCGAAAAAGGTCTGGGCACATTAGGGCACTGTGATATCTGCTTTGAGGGAGAGGTGCTCTCCTACGGATCATATGATCTTGATACCGTATCGCTGTTCGGCGGCGTGGGCGACGGTATTTTGATAGTGGCAAAGAAAGAGCCTTATGTAAGGTTTTACGTTACTGCCACTCCCAGAGAAATATACAGCTACGGCTTCAGACTTAACGAGAACCAAAAACAGGCGGTAAAAGAAGAAATAGCCAAAATAAAGGAAATGGTATTTCCGTGGGATCCCCCTCTGAGCAATGTGGTAAAGGATAATCCCGACGCAAAGGGGGAAAGCGTTTTTGACTGGGGCAGCAAGATGTGGAACTGTACCGGCTCAAACTTTTATAAATTTAACAGCGGAAAAATGAAAACCTATTTTGCGGTCACCTCCAACTGTGTGATGATGGTTGACGGAATAGTGCGGAAGGCGTGTTCCGATACTACCGCGCCGAGAACGGTACTGACTCCGGGAGTATACTACGATTATCTGGAGCATCTGCTTGCAATGGTAGGTTCACCCGTTTTTTGCAGAAACATATACAACGCCGAAAGCACCGAAGGCTGGAATTATACCCCACGAATCCCCTACTCCTCCCCGGAGCTTGAAAAAATGACCGAAACCGAAGCCAATCACCGTGCAAAAAAACAAAAGGGAGATAAAACGGAAAACAAGTAAAGCAAGCATGATCATAACAATCAATTATATGAAAGAAAGGAACCGCACTTGTGCAGGTGGGCATAAAAGATGAACAAATCTGAGAAGTACATGGACAAATTTGAAGGAGCCATAATGGGCAGCGCCATCGGAGACGCCTTTGGCTACCCACTTATGAAGCTGAGTTTTGACGAAATCTGCGGCACCTTTGAAAAAAAAGGTGCCATGGAGCTTGCCGTAAACAGAAAAACAAAAACCGCCCTCTTTACCGAAGCTACGCAAATGTCGCTTTTTACTGCCGACGGAATACTCTGGGCTCAAAACGAGCATGTTTCGGATGAAAATGCTTCTGTGGCCAATTACGTTTTCTATTCCTATCAGATGTGGCTTTATATGCAGACCAAAACAATAGCGGGGCCGGAATATGAATGGCTTTTTGATAAAAAGCTTAACCCAAATATGTCCTCCCTGCTGCGCTCGAAGGGATTAGGCCGTGCGAGAAGACTTAACGACGTGAACATCGACGCCCTTCTTGAAGCCAAAAACAACAGTTACGGCACCCTCGGAAAACGCTTAAACAACAATAAGGACGCGGGCGCGGTAAAACGCGTGGTTTCGGCCGGACTGTTTTACGGCCAAAGTCCCGATATGGCTTTCAGAATAGGCTGTGACATCGGAGCCATAACCCATTCTCATCCCGACGGATATCTGCCCTGCGGCGTATATGCGGCAATAACTGCGGAACTTATGACCGACAAATCGGTAGACGAAGCAATAAACAACGCCATGGCTCTTTTGGCGGCTTATCCCAACAACGAAAACACTTATAATATGCTTCAAGCGGCGATCGATCTTGCCGCCAACGAGGATATAGACCCTCTTGAAGGCATAGCGGAACTGGGAGACGGATTCAGCGCCATCTCCTGCCTTGCCATAGCCGTTTACAGTGCTATTGTACATCAAACTAATTTCCGCTTTGCAATAGAACTGTCCGCCAATCACGACGGAGACAGCGCCGCCTGCGGAGCGATAACCGGAGGTATACTCGGCGTCTGGTACGGAAGAAAAAAGCTGCCTAAACAGTGGATTAAAAAGATGCAGTATCAGAGTCTGCTGGAAACAGTAGCCGACGTGTTGTTTGAAAATTCCTCTTATTCGAGAGCCGCTTATGTGAGCGGTGGCAAAGAAGCGGATGACGAAGATGAGGATGATGGGGAGGATGACGAAGATTAATAAGTAAATTTCTTTTATTTTGTCAATTTTTTTGCTTTGTATACTGTCAGTAATATTTTTTTAAGAGCAGTTTTAACAAGCTGACGGAATTGCTTTGCAATTACGAGGTTCATTGGTGGACAAAAATTCCCCAAAGAACCGAGACGTCCACCGCTGCCTAAGAGGCGTGGATATCTGGCAGCGGTTATATTTTTCGCATATTTTGTCAAATATAGTTATAATTATACTGTTTGTAATATCTGTTTTTTGTTAACAAATTGCGCTTTTTGTCATTTTGTAAAATAACAGCAAAACTATACTATTTTTTTATGTTATCAAGTCCCCATCGATTTCCGATAAAAAGCCACGTCCCTCTTTTCCCCATCCTACGCAATTTACCGAAAATCGCTGTATATAAGCATCTGATATCAATCCTTGCTTTGACGGTACATAACATGCTGTTAACACGAAGATTGGTATGACACCGCTCCAAAGGAGAAAAGGATTTCCCGAAGCGCGATGTCGGAAAGGAGGAAAAAAGGCAATATATCTTACAATTTAATTTTCTTTACAGTAGAGGAAAGTAGAGATGTTATGATCACATAACAGTATAAAGCGGCTTAAGTCGTAAGAGAGAGAGAAAAACCCACTACGAAAAAGGAGGTTAATGTGGCAAAATCTCATAAACAAAAAAGCAGGATTCTGATTCTGGCTCGGATATTCAGGGAGGAAACCGACGAAAATCACGGATTATCACTTGCACAGCTTGAAGCACACCTTAGCGAATACGGTGTTGAAAGCGAAAGAAAGACAATGTATAACGACATAGAAGCGCTCCGAAACTACGGTATGGACATTGTCGCGGATAAACAAGCGAGGAATACAACTTATTTTTTGGCAAGCAGAGAATTTGAGCTTCCGGAGCTGTATTTACTCGCCAATGCTGTTGCAAGTTCAAAATTTATAAGCAAACGCAAATCCGTTAAACTGATACGGAAAATTTCGGCTCTGGCAGGAAAATATGAGGAAAAAAAGCTGATGCGTCAGATAACTGTCACCGATAGAGTGAAAACTACAAACGAAAGCATTTATTACACCATCAACGACATTAATGAGGCCATATCGGATGGAAAAAAGATCAGCTTTTTATACTTCAACTATGACGAGAAAAAAAGAAAAGTGTATCATAACAACAAGCAGCCGTTAGTGATTTCACCGAGAGCATTGGTATGGAAGGACGAAAACTACTATGTCACGGGATATTACGATAAACGCAGAAAACATGCGGATTTCAGGGCGGACAAAATGGAAAAGATACGTATCCTAAACGAAAAAAGCTACAAAGATCCCGAATTTGACGTAAGCGACCACTGCAACAGACGCTTTAGTATGTACGGCGGTCGGCGCACCAATGTAAAGCTGCGTTTCGACAACTCACTGGCGGGCGTGGTAATTGACAGATTCGGATTGTCAACTCATTTTACAGATATGGGAAGTTCCTTTGAAATTGAGGCTGATATTGACGTTAGCCCCACATTCTACGGTTGGCTTTTTCAATTCGGAAGCAATGCCCAGATTGTAGGCCCTCCCGGCGTAAGAAACGAATTTAAGTTGTTTACCGAAGAAATTTTAAAACAATATACGCACAAACCGGGAAGCCACAAGGGATTCAATGAGGATCTTCATTACAGCCCTTCCACAGCCGAATAATCCCAAATAACATTGCTGTGCACTCTGAAAAGTCGCAATTTTCACAATTTCTGCTAACTGTGAGCGCTTTCCGCGTCAAAGAATGGCGATATAACCCATTAGATAACTACACAATATTACTGTATTTCGCCACTTTTTCTGAAACCGCCCGCATTTAGCGAAAATGATCATAAATGCTCAGTTTTCAGATCCACCCTAATAAATCATAAAACTTTAGTATAAAGTGCAACTTATGACAATACCGCACAAAGATTGTCGTGCAGACGCGCAGTGAGCTTTTTCGTCAGATTGTCCAAAACGACTCAGGAATACCGGCGTATTTCAAGAAGTTTTGGGCAAAAATGACGGAAAAGATGCAAGCGTATGCGCGGCAAAGCGCACGGCGCGGTCTTTGCGCGGTAAGCTGCCGGAATTGCAAAGCAATTCCGAGGTCAGTAGGGTGTGGGGATTTTATTCCCCCACCGAATAGAGAGACTAAAAGACTTACCTGCAAAGTCTCTTAAACCCTAAGAGGTGGGGGACATCCGGCAGTGGTTATATAAAAGACCGCAATCGTGAAAAAAGGTTGCGGTTTTTTTTACACCAAAAAATAATATGACATTTATTTTCTAAAAACCTGCAAAAAATTTTCTTTCCACAAAACGTAATAAATAATATTGATTCTTTTTTATCGGAATTTTATTTAGGCAATCTTCGCTTTTTTTCAAAAAAAAACAAAAAATTCATTTCACCTCTATTTTTTTGCTTGCTTTGCTTAGTTTATTACTATGTGTGACAAGTTAACTACTCTTTTTACAAATGTTGACTCTATTTTATGAAACTATTTTTCTACTGCGCCCTAAAATGAAAATTGCCGCTTCCTGCATACGGCAATACGAAAAAAATCAAATGACGAAAAACCCACTGTAAAAACATTTATTGCACTATCTTAATGTTAAAAGGGAAATAAAACGGGGAAACAAATCGACAAAAATATTTTTCACACAATTGAACAAGAAAAATACAACAACAAAAATTCCCCTTCGCAAAGGTGTTTTTTGACTTTTTTTAATTTTTTTAAATCATCGTTACCAAGAAAAACACGTTAAATTTTATTCAAATTAAAATTTTTTTTAATTTGAATAAAATTCTTTTTCACAAAGAGGACAAATGTCGCAAATCCGCTTTATATACGGATTTGTTTGAGTTTATTTTGAGTTAGTTCATTTTTTCAATACATATGAACACCGCTTTTTTGTCTTTTTATAAGACGACATTTATCTCAAAAAGATACAAAATCTAAAAAGTTAAGTTAAACATTATAATAAAAATTACTAAAAAAATCCCCTTTTTTACAAAAATAGATTGATGTTATTTTTCTTTGAGCTTTTTTATAAAAACAAGGAAAAAATACGTTTGTATGAATTATTGCTTTAATTTAACAATGTAATTTGTTAAATCGATGTATTGATAATTTGACAAATTACGGCATAAAATCACGTTGCCCAATCTGGGGATGAAAAGACGGCGTTTCCGATTTTTCAAACAAGGCATAGTATACTAATAACCATTTTCCAATTTTTAATTGGTTAACAGTATTACTCCCTTTTAATGGTTTTTATGCTTATATATGTTTTTTTAACTTCATATTGAAATATAACTTAAGATATGTTATAATAAACACAAAAAGGAAGGATCAACAAAAAATGCGAATATTGGTAACATCGGACAGCCACGGAGATTACAGGCGCTTGGAAAAAACCGCAGAGAAGGCGGCTCCTTTTGACGCATTCATTTTTTTGGGAGACGGTGAAAAGGATTTTGATATTGTAACCCGAAATATGGCTGGAATAAATACTTACCGGGTAAGAGGAAACAACGACTATGACAGTTCGGTTCCTATGACAAATGTGATACGGATAGGCTCACACAGCCTGCTGCTGACACACGGATCAAATCTCAGCCTTTGGCACGGATTTGACAGACTTATTGAAATTGCCAACGAAAACAATTGTCAAGCGGCGCTATTCGGACATACTCACAGCAGGCATTACAGCTTTGAAGGAGGCGTACACCTTTTTAATCCCGGAAGCGTATCTATGCCCAGAGACGGTAAAGGCCGTTCCTATGGAATAGTTACGGAGGAAAACGGAAAGCTTGATTTTTACCACTTTGATCTTTAATAAAGTCTACAACTTGATTAAAGACTGCACCATAAGCACTAATTTATGGTCATCTATAATATTTGTCTATACGTTGACCAAAGATTAGTATAAAACAGCACTTATAAAAATATTTATAAGAAGGAAAATAACCATGAAGGGATTTTTCGGACATTTAAAAACGGTTCTCAAACACAAAACCATAGTTTGCGGTTTTTGCTTTAAGTGCGGTCTTTACAGGCAAGGTTTGACGCATGATTTATCCAAGCTGTCGCCAGCCGAATTTATACCGGGAGTCAGGTATTTCAGCGGAAAGCGTTCGCCCAATGAACAGGAGAGAACTGAAAAAGGGTACAGTGCGGCATGGCTTCACCACAAGGGAAGAAACAGACATCATTGGGAATATTGGACGGATTATAAGAAAGGCGCGGGAATAATACCGGTAAAGATGCCGCTAAGGTATACTGCGGAAATGTGCTGTGACAGGATAGCCGCTTGTCGGGTGTATCACGGAAAAGAGTATAGGCAGGGAGACGCGTTGGAGTATTTTATTTCAAGCAGCGCGCCTAAATTGATGCATTTTGAAACATCGGAAAAGCTGAGGGAATGGCTGACGTTGGTAAGGGACATAGGGGAAAATGAGACGTTTAAAATTATTAAAGATGAAATAAAACAAGAAAAATATGAATAAAATACAATTTCCGTTCAAGTAAGTGTAATCACCAGCCTATTATGTTACACTGTACTTTAATGGGAGGTTTTAGCCAAAAAATATGATGATGGTATTTTTTATGTAAAAATACCATCATCATATTTTTACATTTTTGCCAATATACGATTAAGAAAATTTATACCAATCTATAATCAAGTTGTAGGTTTGATTGAAAATTACACCCTAAGCACTAATTCCCGATTGACAACAAAATTTGTCTATACTTTGATCAAAGATTACTGATTGTTTGAAAATAGATGAAATCTCGGATTTTTGACCCAAAATGATTAACTTCAAGGAAAAACGCAGTCAAACCATCGTTTGACGAGGCTTTTTGACGCAGAAGATGACCATTTGGGGTCAAAAGATAGCCTTTCCGATTTTTAAAATAAGCCATAATATTAAACATGGCGTTTTCGTTAAAAATGCCGAATAAAAATACCTTTACTTCTAAAAAAGCCCAAAAAGTGTTTAAAAAACAAAAGGTTACAAAACGGTAACAAAATAGTTGAAGAATAAATTTGTTTATCTTGCACAATTTACCCATTGCCTTTTATTTGACATTTCCCAATAAATAGGGTATACTGTTCATTATGATTAAGAAACTTACAGGAGGATTCATGAAATCTATATTTCAAACAAAAGTCCTGAAGCTTATTTTAAAAATTCAGAAAAAACAGAACATACTTAAAAACCATACCGCGGTAAGCCTCCTTCTGGGTCTCGCCTCGGTAAGCGTAATGATCCTTATGACGGGTGCTCTGTATTTCAGAAACGAAGCGCGTATTTATGACGGCGGCGAAGTGTTCCGTACTTTTACAATGTATGATACCCTTGAGGAAATTTTAGAGGAACAAAATATTGAAATAGGCGAATTTGACCGGGTAGACTTCGGGGGCATAAAAGACGGCGAAGCGGATATCGTTATCCACCGCTCGCTTAATATACCGGTGGAAGCGGATAAAAATACGGTTCTTGTGGAATGTGCCTACGACGAATCCGTTAAAGACGTTATAAGCCGCTCCGGACTTAGGATCAACGAACAGGACGTTATCGAACCATCGCCCGACACTTTTTGTTCCCAGCTTTTAAGCGCGGTAAAGGTACACAGAGGTTATCCGGTATATATAGCCGTCGACGGAACGGTCATGGAACTGTCCGCTTATCAACAGACAGCGGCTCAGATTATTGAGAGAGCGGGAATAGTGCTTGAACAGGACGACTTTATGGACTGCGATCCCGACAAGGTGATAGAAGAAAATGAAACCGTAACCGTGACGAGGGTCAGATATCAGGAAATCGAGTCCTACGAGGTAGTACCCTACAATACGGTTACAGAAAAAAGCAATCTTGTTTCAATGTATACCAGCGAAACCACTCAAAAAGGTGTAAACGGCACACGCACAAACGTAAGCAGGATTAAGTTTATTAACGGCGTAAGAGTAAGTGAAACTGCCGTAAGTTCCGAAATCACCAAAGAGCCGGTTACCGAAATAGTAAGCGTCGGCACTGCTTTAAGGACGCCTTACAGTAAAAAAGATTCCTCTTCCCTTATTCTTGAAAACGGCTTGCCCGTTAATTACGATTCCGTACTTACGGGAAAATCCTGTGCATACACTGCCCCTATCGGCAGCGGCACGGCAAGCGGCAGAAAGCTCGAAATCGGCACCGTAGCGGTTGATCCCTCCATTATCCCCTACGGCTCCGAGCTTTATATAGTAAGTACTGACGGCAGCTATGTCTACGGTTACGCAATTGCCGCGGACACGGGCGACCTTACCCCCAACGGAGTTCTTGTTGACCTTTATATGGGTAACAGCGAGGATTATTATCCCGTATCTGTAGAATACGGCGCGAAACAGGTTAATATTTACGTGTTAAGCAGGGGAAATTAAGGTTTGTGACAGTTTTGTGAAAAATACCTTGACGTTTTTTTCGTCAAGGTATTTTTTACTAAAAAATAATGGTGTTTTTTTAACCGTATTGAAAGATAATTGGTGAGCGGCGCAGCCGTGCGAAAATCGATTGGGATATTACGGGTGTAAGAGCAATTTTGACCGATGAGGGACAGAAGTTAGATTGAAATAATAATCATAAATTAAGCTGTCGTATCTTATTAACATAATTTAAAATTCTCAAAAAATAACGTCATATTATTTTTGCTTAATAAAAAATTTACCGCTAAAAAAATCAACAAGTGCAAAACGATAAACAAAGGAAAACTTATCATAAATTTTTTCTTCCTGATTTTATGACGGATAAGAAGCATAGTTATGTACATGGTAAGTGCACCCCCAAAAAAACCGAATAAAATCAGCGCTTTTTCGGAAACACGATGACGGGGAGCGGCTTTGGCGGCTATTTTATCGTAAACCGTTATTATCATGCCGATAACGCTTATGATTGAAAAATATATAAGCTGTATTTTTATTGCTTGGGGCATCAGGCTTTCTCCTGTCGGAAGTTCCTTTAATTATTACAGTATAAAATCAGTATTACCTCACCAATACGTTCAGCAAATCAAAAATCCACATTACAAGCGGCAATGTTCCCGCCGAAAGCACCGTAGAAACGGCAAATATCTCCCCCGCATACAGGCTGTCCTTATTAAAGCTTATGGCAAACATGGTACAGATAGTGGCAGCGGGGCAGGCCGCGGCGGCTACCGTTACTCCCATTACGGTTTCGTCAAACGGAAACGGCAAAAACAGGAGTATTGTAAGCAACGGGATAACAATAAGCCTTAACGCGCTTATATAATACACCTTAAGCTTTTTCAGAGCGCCCAAAAGATTGGTTTGCGCTATTGTAACTCCCGCCACCAGCATACCTAACGGAGTAGTCATCGAGCCTGTATAATCCAAGGTTTGCTTAACAACTTCGGGTAGGTTTATTTGCAGGAAAAACAGAGCCGCTCCCACCGCTATTCCTATTAAGGCGGGACTTGTGAGAGCTTTAAGGGTTTGCTTCACCCCCGCTTCGCCTTTTATCATTACAAGACCGTGAGTCCACACCGCCACATTGAACAGGGCATAAAAGGCGGTAAGAAAAAATACCCCCTCTTCTCCGTAAAGTCCGTTGATAAGTGGGATCCCCATAAAGGCACAATTGCTGTATATGGCGGAAAAACGCTCTATTGCAAGTTTTCCGTTATCGTCTCCCGTCTGTTTTTTTCCTTTCGGGAGACAGATATAGCCCAATATCACCGCAAAAACTATCGCCATTACTGCCAACAAAGAGGCGTAGCCCAGTCTATGAAGCCGCTCCATGTTCAACTCCTGCTGAAAGGAGGCAACCAACAGGGCGGGTGTGGCTACCTTAAGAGCTATATCGGAAATTCCCTTGTTTATTTCATTACTTATTATACCGGTTTTCCGGCAGACTATGCCCACGCCTATGAGCAAAGCCATTATAATAATCCGCGATATAATTTCCATCAGTCGTAATCTACCACGTCAAGCCAGCTCAGCATTACCGCTTTCTCACTTTCCGATATATTTTTCTCCCCCAATCCGCAGGCGGCGATAAGGGGAAGCCATTCATAAACATACTGCCTGTCACAGCCCGATTTCTGACAGAACAGGGTTATGTAACGCTCCGCAAGCTCGGTTGAAATAAGCGTAAGCTTAAGATAGGTCTTAGCCACGTCTGCTCCCGCGTTCCCTCTTGAAGAAGCCACCCAGTCCAATACCACCACGTTGTCCATTCCGTCAATCACAACGTTTTCGGGGCCGAAATTTCCATGACAAAGTTTACTGTGCTTGGGCATTGAGGCTAATCTTGTTTCCAGCTCGTATCTTTTAATATCGTCGATAAAGGGAAGCTTTTTTATTTCACGGCTTATTTTATGCTTAAGCTTGATTATATCTCCCACTACGCGGGAATTTATATTAAGCTGAGTATCCAACATAATATTAAGGTAATAATCCTTTTTGGCGGGGTTTTCCTCCATAAGCTCCTGAACCGTCTGTCCTTCTATATATTCGGAAAGTATCGCCAAACGGTCGTCTATCCGCTCCACGCCGTAAATTTTCGGAACTCTTATTCCCTGCTCCTCCGCTTTCGTCTGGAGCATTGCTTCATAAAAAATCTGGGTGCGGGAAAAAGATTTGTCAAAAAGCTTGTAGGCTACTCCGTCCTGCTCCAGAACCTCTATTTTGGAGGTGTGGGCGATGGTTTCGCCGTTTTTTCGTAAATCCTGATATTTCATATTAGCTCCTTTCCTATATCAAAGAACTATGTTTTTATTCTTCCGCCTTAGTATTTCTTCCCACAAAAAATGAAACCGCGCCGCCGGCCAGGAGCGTAAACACACCTATAAGCGTATCAAGGTTAAGGCCGAATCCTTTGGGAAGTATGACGTACAATGAGCCCGCACACAGCCCCAATATGGCGCTGAATACTATCAGTCGGTGTTTTTTCAGAAGCAGCCTTATAAGCTTGGCGCCGAATATCAGACCTAAAAGTACGCCTATGGCGGTGGGAATAAGCACGGCAAAGTTAAATTCCTTTACCGCGTTTATGACCGTGGCGTATGTACCTAAAAGTACCATTATAAAAGATCCGCTTACGCCGGGGATTATCATGGCTACCGCCGCCGCAAGGGAAGCGAGAGTTATCGTGACTATAAAAATGGGGGTTACGGTATAGCTGTATTTGGGGGTCAATATAAACGCGCTTTCCGTTGACCAAAGCTTAAAGCTTACCGATTCACCGGGCTTTATTTCACTGTTTTCAAGAGGTGAGATTATCTCATCGCCGGATTTTCCGAAAAGCTTATCGGCAAAGCCTTGACTTCTATCCGCTTTAACATTTCCTTCTTCAATATGCCAATCGGTTATCCCGCTTACATTCTTCAGATCCCACTCGTTTTCAATCCGCCATTCTGCGATTGTCTGACTGCTGTTGTTGGTGAAAGTTACCTCGTACACGCAAGGATCGGCTGTTTCCTTTACCGTTACGGGTGCGGGATCGACCGAGTTGTTTTCAAGCACAGCAAGTCCGATAACCAAGGCAAGCGCTCCCAAAAAAGGAACGGCGCAAACAGGCTTAAACTTTTCTTTGACGGTGGCGTTTCTTATTATAAGCGGTATACTGCCTAAAATAAGACCGATAAAGAACATATAAGTTTCGGTTGGAAAGTTCTCAAAAAACCACGTTATGATATTAGAAAATCCCACTATTCCAAGAGCGGCGCCTATTGCGAAAAAAATAAGAAATTTTATGTTTTTCCTTATCTCCTTAAAGTCCAGCGCCAGAGCGCCGCAAACCTTATCGTAGCAGCCGAACGCCACTAACATGGTTCCCCCGCTTACCCCCGGAATAACGTTGGCTATACCGAACACCGCGCCGTAGAGTATTCCCAGAAGATTTTTCATTCAAGATTTTTCCTTTCGTCTTGTTCTTTTTTTCTATGTTTATGCGGTTAAGCTTTTTTTAATGTTACCGAAACCAGTTCAAAACAATTGTTGATTCTCGGTATTATCACCTGATTGCCCAAGCCTCGGCTTACCGTCATTTTTGTGTTTTTTCTGGTGAAAACGCCTTCGGTGTATACGGGAAACAATCCTTGTCCGGGAGAAAAAACGCCCCGATGAGTAAATGGGATCCGAAACTGCCCTCCGTGGGCGTGCCCTGAAAAAGCCAAAGAAACACCGCAATCGGAATAAATTCCGAATCTTTCGGGACGATGAGCCAACAGGAGAGTAAAAGCCTCGTTTTCGGCAAGGGCTTGCAACGCCTGTCGCTGGTCGGCCTCGCCGCCGCACAGATCAGAAAGTCCTATAACAGTGATTTTTTCCCCATTTCTTTCTATATAGGTTTTTTCGTCGTCCAACACCTTTACGCCGTATCGGATAAGAGCAGGTTTTATTTCGCTGAGATATTTTCCAGTTCTTATTTCGTGATTTCCGTTAACATAATAACAGGGAGCTATTTCTACTGCGCCTTTTACCAAATCCAAAGCGTTTTTTGTACGGTCGGAATCTATCAGATCTCCCGTTATTACTATAATGTGGGGATTTTCGCCTTTTATGGCTGCGAGCAGCTTCTGTTGTTTTTCTCCGAACAAGTTGTCGTGAAGATCGGAAACATGTACTATCCGAAAGCCGTTAAAGGTGGGCGGCAGATCTTTATGTGCCACTGTGTAGTGAACGGTTTCAAAACGCAGATTATCGTATATAAGCAGCGGAGCCAGGATTCCCACCGCTATTGATATTGCGGTTATTATTGGGATGGTTTTGTTTTTCGCCATTTTTATGACCATTCCTTCCTCTTAAGGAGCCTTTGCGCCGAGCTGTCCGTAGGGCGGAAAGCATTAGGAATACAGACACGTGCATTATGCTTTGAAAACAGATTTTATTTTACCGAGTTGAATTTTTTTACAAACTCCGCCCAGAACGTAAAAATCAAGGTAACAAGCAAGGAAATTAACAATACTGCCACATTCGGAGCCGCAAATCCGAACGCGCCGTTCAGGTAAGGTACATATATTATAACCAATGAACACAGAAAAATGACTCCCGCCTGTACTGTTCCCGAAAAGCCGTGTTTCTCCCGCACCGAAGCGAAAAAGGTATTCTTTCGGGAAGATAGGGTAAATCCTTCCAGCATAATTCCCGTCGTCATCATCATTAAGAATATCGAGCGATGCACCTCTACCTCAAGATTTAAGGTAAACAGATAGAACAGCACCATAGCCATCGCGAGAGTAGCTCCCAAAATAAGCGCTTTGGGATAAAAAGTACTGTTTACAACTCCCTTTCCTATAAAACCGCTTGCTGTAAAATCAGCCTTTATGTCAAATGTGTTCCCCATAAACATAGACGCCGCCATGGGGAAAATCACCGCTGACAGAAGCACCGATAAAACGGGAGTAAATACGGCCGTTCCGCCGATAGCCATTACAACCGCCGCAAACAGAGCCAAGGCGAAGTGCGACGCTAAAAGAAGCGCCAACGCGCTTTTCAGATTTCTGTGTATCTGTCGGCTTTCCTTTACCGCTTCCGCTATGGCAAGCAGATTGTCGTCGCTCATAAGCATATCACAGCTTTCCGCAGCGGCGGGTGAAGCGGTGCTGCTCACGGAAATACCCACGTCTGATTCCTCAAGCATTACCGTATCGTCGATTTCGGTGCCTACCACCGCAACTATTTCACCTTTTGACTTAAGCAGATTAACTACCTTTATACGCTCCTCCGGAGTAATCTTGGCAAAAATCCCCACGTCCCCGATATCCGGGTCAAAATCCAGCTCGGAGCCGAGAACCGTTTTGGTGCTCTGAAGGCCTATCTGTTTTCCTATGGCAGCCGCCGTTTCCTTTCCGTCTCCCGTAAGCATTATTACTCTTACTCCCGATTTGACGCAGGATTTAACGGCGTAAGGCACCGTATCGCGGGTAGTGTTTTCCAGCGCAATAAGCCCTATATAATCATACCTTGCTTCGGAAAGCCGTTCGGGAGCCGCCTGTCCTTCAGGAATCACCGTAAAGGCAGCGGCCAAAACCTGATGCCCCTGTTTGGCAAAGGCCTGTCTTTTCTGCTGGATATAGTGAAGCTCGTTGGGATCCACTGTGCACAAAGCCAATACTTCTTCCGGACTGCCCTTTATGCACAGTAGCCTTTGTCCGTTTATACGCCAGAGATTCCCCGCCATCTTGTTGCTTTCAGCAAATGCATAGGAAGCCTCCCTTTCGTTATCGAAAAGGGATTTTATATCCGTCCCGCTAAATGTGGAATACAAAAGAATGGCTTTTTCGGCGGGAGCGGTTGGCGCCGGCTCGCAGGCCAATACGCATACGTTGTTGAAAAGCTTGCGTTCATCGGTAAAAATGTCCGCCACTTCCATATGATTTTTTGTAATTGTGCCTGATTTTTCCACTAAAACGCATGTTATGGCGCTCAGCTCCTCCATTGCGGCTATGTTTTTGACAATGGCGTGCTTTCGGTTCAGCCTTCCCGCGCCGTTAAGATAAAACAGTCTTACAAGCTTATCCGCCTGAGACGGAACGAAGCACATTCCCACCGATATGGCCGGCAGGACAATCTGTACAAGCGCATCGGTCAGATTTTTGATTTCCTCCGCCCTCAGAAAACATAGAAGCGCCGCCACTATTGTTTCAAGCAATCCCATTGCCAATATAACGAAAATAGGGAGTTTCACCTTTTCCTCAAAATGTGAGGATACGCGAGTTTCTTCTCTTTTTACCGCTGCGTCCTCTCCGGTGGCAAACACTCTCGCCACAAGGCTTCCGGTCATAATAACCGTGTTTTTGTAAACACAGGTGGATTTGGGGAGCGTGCGGCTGCTGTCCACTCCTGTTTTTTTGGTCACGGGGGTAGGATCTCCGGTAAATACCGCTTCGTTTACAGTTAAATCCTCCGCTTCCAGAAGATGCGCGTCGGCAGGAACCCTCTCTCCCCCCTGAAGTACTATAATATCGTCCGGCACCAGATATTCTTTTCTAACAAAGGTCAGTTCTCCGTCTCTTACAGCCCGAAATTTCATACCGCCCAACTTTTTAAGGGTAGTTTCCTTTTCATACAGCTTCATTTGCCATATAACATCGCCGACGGTCAGCATAACGGTAAGCAGAAGCATCACCGCGCCCATAACGTATTGTCCTGCCAGAAACAACAATATCACGGATATGATCCAAACGAAAAAGCGGGGACAAAGCATGGCTTTTTTTAAACTGTAAGAACTGTCCGCGCCGGAGTCCTCGTTGCAGCCGTACATTGAAAGACGCTTTTCTGCTTCCTCGGAGGTAAGTCCTTTATATTCGGATTTAAAATTCAAGATTTGTGACATCTTATGTACCTTTCCGTTTACCAACGCGGATAACTCCGGACTCAAAACATTTTCAGCCCGGCAGGAAATGTTCTTTCTTTTC
>Ga0137308_101080_pt1 | contig 31568 bp, 26 predicted proteins | sample Inofrocosms_June_FD_97181 | JGI IMG/M metagenome (GOLD analysis project Ga0137308, IMG submission 97181) | Mouse cecal microbial communities from Vienna, Austria - N-Acetylneuraminic and N-Acetylglucosamine D2O microcosms_June | ecosystem: Host-associated > Mammals > Digestive system > Large...
ATAAGCAACTTTATTTCTTCATTTGTATAATCTTTTGGCGGTGTTTCTTGTGCTTTTATTAGACGTACCTTAAAATGTTCGTTGCCCATTGTCTGTTCCCCACTATTCGGGATTATTTTGACAGCCCAGAGGGGCAAGCAGCTTTTGAGCAATGGAGGCAGGAACATAATACCTGACAGAAGCGGCCCCTATCTGTCACGGATAGGGGCCGCTTCTTATACTGCTATTTCGTCTAAGGAAAGAACAAATCCGAACCCGTCCCCGATTGGGAAGAAGTTCGGATTATGTCCTTTTGGTGGAGACAACAGAACTCGAATCTGTGACCTCTCGCGTGTGAGGCGAGCGCTCTACCGGCTGAGCTATGCCTCCATATGGAAACGGCTGAGAAAGGTGGTGACCCGGACGGGACTCGAACCCGTGTTGCCGCCGTGAAAGGGCGGAGTCTTAACCGCTTGACCACCGGGCCGCTTTATATGGAAACGGACGCCTGTCCGTTTTTTGTAGTGGTAGCGGCAACTGGATTTGAACCAGTGACACCGCGGGTATGAACCGCGTGCTCTAGCCAACTGAGCTATGCCGCCGTGTCACGCCCCTCGAACAGGGCAAGGGATAGTATAGCGTATCTCTCTCCAGTTGTCAACAGTTTTTTTAAAAATTTTCCTTTTTTCTTTTTCCCCTCCAGGCGCAGGCCCGGAGGGGAAAATCTTAGTCCAGAAGGAAGGGGGCCACAAGGTGGTAGAGCTCATTGTACTGCTTTAGGCCCAAACAGTATTTGTCCAGGTCTGTGAGCTTGATCTCATAACCGTCCAGGAACCGCAACTCATAGTTCCGGGCATAGCGAATCAAATGTCCGGTGCGAGTATTGATTTGGGTGCGGTAACGGTCCGATTCCTCCAGCTCCTGATAGGAGTGCCAGCTGGTCCGGATACCCAGGACATAGGTAGACACGCCGGTGGATGTGGCCTCCGTCCGGCTGAGGCAGGAGGCCAGCACCAGGGAGTGGAGGAGCACCAGAGCGGTCACAGTAAAGAGCAGGTACCCCTTCAGCTCCCCCAAAATGCTGTGAAAATCCTTCTCTGACCGGGACCAGTCCCGGATTGCGGAGAACGCTGTATCCAGCACCGTATTGAAAAGACAGATATCCAGGATCAGCACAAGGCCGGCAACGATCAGGCTGGAGAGGCCATACCGCTGGTAGAGGGTATCGGAGTCCACCAGGAACCAGTAGTGGAGCTGCTGATGGTAGTAGAAAAACATGGAAAATGACGCCAGTCCGCTGATGACGGTGGCGATAGCCTGGCTTTTCACTCCCGGGGACCGAATCGAACCGCCCACGCTCTCCTGTTCCGCCCGCTCCATCCTCTTCCGCTGGCTGGAGGGGAGATCGCTGTAGGTAAGACCCTTCTTTTTCAGGCACCACCAGGCCTGTTTTTTGTCCGCCTTGACGCTGGATTGTTTGGACAATGCGCTGGCCCGCGCCCTCCTCTCCCGGAGCTTTTTCCGCTCCAAGGAGGAGGGATGTTTTTTCCCGGCCACGGCGGCTTATTTGAAGTACTCCGCGCCGCTCTCGAACAGGGGCATGTGCTTCTCACCGGGGATGTTGACCGCCACGAAGGGGCCCCGGCGCTCCAGGTGGCCCATCTTGCCGAAGACCCGGCCGTCGGGGGAGAAGATGCCCTCAATGGCCTCCATAGAGCCGTTGGGGTTGGAGAGGATGTCCATAGTGGGCTGGCCGCTGGCGTCCACGTACTGAGTGCCCACCTGACCGCTGGCAATCAGGCTGGAGATGACCTCCGCCGGGGCCACAAAGCGGCCCTCGCCGTGGGAGATGGGAATGGTGTGCAGGTCGCCCACCTGGCACTTCAGCATCCAGGGGGAGTTGACACTGGCCACCCGGGTGGTGACGTACCGGCTCTGGTGGCGGCCGATGAGGTTGTAGGTCAGGGTGGGGCAATTGCCGTCCATGGGCCTGATCTCACCGAAGGGGACCAGCCCCAGCTTCACCAGGGCCTGGAAGCCGTTACAGATGCCCAGCATCAGGCCGTCCCGGTGTTTGAGCAGGTCCATAATGGCGTCGCTGAGGGCGGGATTGCGGAGGAAGGAGGCGATGAACTTGCCGGAGCCCTCCGGTTCGTCGCCGCCGGAGAAGCCGCCGGGGAGAACTACCATCTGAGCTCCCCGGATGGCCTCCTCCAGGGCCTGAGCGGACTGGGCCAGCAGGTCGGTGGACAGGTTGCGCACCACCACAATCTCCGGGTCGATGCCCGCCCGGATGCAGGCCTTGGCGGTGTCGTACTCGCAGTTGGTGCCGGGGAAGACGGGAATCACCGCCTTGGGATGGGCGGTTTTATTCTTGCAGACGGCGGGGGAGCGCTTGTCCCAGGAAATCGTTTGGACGGTCTCCGACTTGCCCGCCCGGGTGGGGTAGACCTCCTCCAGGACGCCCTCGTTGAGCTTGAGTAGCTCGTCGATGGCGGCAGAGTCGCCGTTGCCCAAGTCAATCACCGGATCGGCGGTAGTCTCTCCGATTTTAAACCAGTGCCACTCGTTTCCGAGGTCTACTGTCAGCTCTGCTACGATTGCGCCGGGCAAAGGCTTTGACCAGAGCTTTCCTCCGCCACTCAAAGTAAAGCCGATCCGGTTGCCGAAGGACATCTTCATAACAGCCTCTTCCAGTCTGTTTTCAACTGCCCATGCGGCTTTGACCTCTCCTTTTTCGCGGAACACCTCAAACTCTTCCCAAGCGGTCCTCTGTTCCTCCGCTGTATCGCCGCCATAGAAGAGATATACGGCGTGCCCCGCTTCCTTAAACTCGGGAGAGACGACCTCCCCGGCCTTGATGGGGGCGATGGCGAAGGAAATCAGTGTGGGGGGCACGTCCTTATCCAGGAAGGAGCCGGACATGGAGTCCTTGCCGCCGATGGCGGCGGCGGCGTAGTCCATCTGAGCGTCCAGCGCCCCCAGCAGGGCGGCGAAGGGTTTGCCCCAGCGCGCCGGCTCGTCCCGGAGCTTCTCAAAGAACTCCTGCAAGGTGAGATAAACCTTTTTATAGTCCGCGCCGGCGGCCACCAGCTTGGCGATGGAGGCGGTCACCGCCTCGTAGGCCCCCCGGTAGGGATTGGCGGACAGGGCCTCCGGGTCGCAGCCCCAGGCCATCACACTGGCCTGGTCAGTCTCCTGGCCGGGCAGGACGGGCAGGAGGGCCGCCATAGCCTGGGCGGGGGTGGCCTGGTATTTGCCGCCGAAGGGCATGAGGACGGACCCTGCCCCGATGGAGCCGTCAAACCGCTCCACCAGCCCTCGCCGGGAGGCGCACTTCAGGCTGGCCGCCATTTCCCGCAGGGTCTTGAACGGCTCCTGACCAAAGGCAGAGCGGTCCTTCTTGCCCACAGAGACAGCCGCGTGCTTCACCGCGCCGTTGGTGTTCAAAAAGGCCCGGCTCAGGTCAGCGATCTTCTGCCCCTTCCAGTGCATCACCATCCGGGGGGACTGGGTGACCACAGCCACCTGGTAGGCCTCCAGATTTTCCTTTTCGGCGGCGGCGATGAACTTGTCCGCGTCCTCGGGGGCGACCACAACGGCCATCCTCTCCTGGCTCTCGGAGATGGCAAGCTCGGTGCCGTCCAGGCCGTCGTACTTTTTGCGCACGGCGTCCAGGTCGATCTCCAGGCCGTCGGCCAGCTCGCCGATGGCCACCGACACGCCCCCCGCGCCAAAGTCGTTGCACCGCTTAATCAGCCGGGTGACCTCCCCGTCCCGGAACAGGCGCTGGATCTTCCGTTCCTCGGGGGCGTTGCCCTTCTGGACCTCGGAGGCCATGGAGGTCAGGGACTTCTTATTGTGGCTCTTGGAGGAGCCGGTGGCCCCGCCGATGCCGTCCCGGCCGGTGCGGCCGCCCAGCAGAATCACCACGTCCCCCGGCGCGGGCCGCTCCCGGCGCACATTCTCCGCCGGGGCCGCGCCCACCACCGCGCCGCACTCCAGGCGCTTGGCGATATAACCCTCGTGGTAGACCTCGGCCACGTGTCCGGTGGCCAGGCCGATCTGGTTGCCGTAGGAGGAGTAGCCCGCCGCCGCCGTCTGGCACAGCTTGCGCTGGGGCAGCTTGCCCTCCAGGGTCTGGTCGAATGGGGTGCGCGGGTCCCCAGCGCCGGTAAACCGCATGGCCTGATGGACATACACCCGGCCGGACAGGGGATCCCGGATGCAGCCGCCGATGCAGGTGGCCGCGCCGCCGAAGGGCTCAATCTCGGTGGGGTGGTTGTGGGTCTCGTTCTTGAACATGAGCAGCCAGTCCTGTTCCTGACCGTCCACCTCAGCGGGGACGTGGATGGAACAGGCGTTGATTTCCTCGCTCTCGTCCAGCTCGGGGAGCAGCCCCCGCTTTTTCAGCACTTTTGTGCCGATGGTGGCAATGTCCATCAGGGTCTGAGGACGGGCTGCCGCCTTCTCCTCGCCGTAGACCTCCACCCGGGCGGCCAGATACCGCTCATAGGCGGCCTTGACCTCCGGGTCGTCAATCTGAATCTCATCCAGATGGGTGGAGAAGGTGGTGTGCCGGCAGTGGTCGGACCAGTAGGTGTCTACCACCCGCACCTCGGTGATGGTGGGGTCCCGCTTTTCCTCGTCCTGGAAGTAGGTCTGAAGGAATTTCAAATCGTCGATGTCCATGGCCAGCCCCAGCTTGTCCAGCAGGGCGGACAGGGCGGACTTGTCCATGGAGATGAAGCCGGTCACGGTGTCCACATGGTTGGGGATGGCGTGCTCCCGCGCAAGGGTTTCCGGCTTGTCCATGGAGGCCTCCCGGCTCTCCACCGGGTTGATGAGGTACTTTTTGATCTTCTCCCGGTCCTCCTGGGACAGGGAACCCTCAATGGTATAGAAAAGGTAGACCGTGGCGCTGGCTACCAGGGGCCGGTCCACCCCGGCCATGAGCTGGATGCACTGGGCCGCCGAGTCCGCCCGCTGGTCGAACTGCCCCGGCAGGGCCTCCACCGCCAGGGTGTATTCCGGGGTTCGGACGGGGGCATAATCCTCGTCAAAAACGTTGTCCACCTGGGGCTCGGAGAAAACAATGCCCTTGGCCCGCTGAAAGACCTCCCGGGAGACATCCTCCACATCGTAGCGGTGGAGGATGGACAGGGCCTCCAGATTTTGGATGCCCAGCTGCCCCCGAAGCTGGTCCAGCAGGGCGGTGCTTTCGACATCATATTGGGGCTTTTTCGCGGAATAGCAGCGGTAAACACTCATGGTCTTCTCTCCTCTGTTTTAATGTTGTGTATTGTCGTTTTGGGTAGGGACGCTTCATGAAGCGTCCGCATTCCGTAATCGGCGAAACCCCGCGGACGCATCGCGATGCGTCCCTACGAGATAATCCAATTCTCCAATCTGTAAAATACATTCCCCCGCACCGGGGACAACCCCGACAGCTGGCCCCACTGGGTGAGGACGGAGCCGTTTTTAAACAGGATCGGCACAATGGGGGCCTGTTCGTTGAACAGGGCAAAGAAGGCCCCGGCGTGGGCGACCCGCTCCTCGGGGGCGGCGGACAGCATGGCGTCCAGAAGGCCGTCAACGCCCTCCGCCCACCAGCCGCCGTAGTTGAGGGTGCCGGCGGAGCCCAGCAGGGGGGCCAGGTCGAAGCCGGCGGTGAGAGCGGTCTCCCCCAGGTACAGGTCGAACTCCCCCCAGGCGAGGGCGGCGGCGAACTCCTCAAAGGGGAGCTGCTTCAGCTCCACCGAAAAGCCGGCGGCCTCCAGCTGATAGGCGATAAGCTGGGCTGCGGAGGTCTTGGCCACGTTTTCGCTGTTCACCAGAAACACCAGCTGGCTGCCCGTCAGCCGCAGCCCCTCCACCTGGGCGGCCAGCCCCTCCGGGTCATAGGTGAGGGGGGCCTCCCCCGGCTGATACAGTCCGCTGGCCGGGTGGACGGGGAGCAGGGTGGAGATGGCGTGATTGGCGTAGATGGTGGTGGCTACCGTATCCCGGTCCACCGCCAGCCAGGCGGCCCGGCGGGCGTCGGCCGAGCGAAAGACCCCCTTCTGGGTGTTGAAGCCCAGGTAGAGGAAGTCGGTGGTGGGGTAGTCCCAGGTCTGGTAATTGCCCCCGTAGCCGGTGGCGTTGGTGGCCATCCGGTCCACGTCCACCAGGGAGACCTCCCCGCCGTCAAAGGCGTAGAGCAGCTCGTCGCTCTTGGAGACGGTGTGCAGAAGGATGGACTGGACGGGCAGGGCCTTGTCCGCCTGCCACCAGCCGGCCCGGGGGGCCAGGGATTGGCCGTCCTCCGCCAGCACATAGGGTCCGGTGCCGGCGGGCCGGTCCCCCTCCCCCAGGGCGATGGGGATGTCCAGCAGCAGGGGCAGGGAGCCGTTGGGCCGCCGGAGGGTGATGACCAGTTGGTTGGGGCTCTCCTCCGGAACGGTGATGGCGGTCACGTCGGCCAGCCGCTCCTGATATCGGCTCCGGCCCGACCGGGCCAGATTCAGGGCGTCGGCGGCCGCCTGTCCGGTGAGGGGCGTACCGTCGGAGAAGGTGACACCAGAGCGGAGGCTGAGGGTCCACACCAGCTTGTCCTCACTGACGGCGTAGCTGCCACACAGCAGGGGCTGGGCCTGAAAGGAGGCGTCCACCGTGAACAGGCTCTCGTAGAGGAGGGGGGCCAGGGTGAGGTTGGCCCGGTTGCCCGCCAGAACAGGGTGCAGGCTGTATTCGGGATAGAAGGCCAGGGTAAAGGGGATCGACCTGGGGGGCGGGACCTCTGTCTGGCTCACATCCGCCGAGGAGGCGGAGCCGGAGCCGTCGGGGACAGTCCCTCCACCACAGGCGGACAGAGCCAGCAGCAGGGCCAGAAAAAGCGCGGTGATTCGGCATCGTTTCATATCGGTTCCTTTGTCAAATGTGATGTTGGGCAAGGCTCCCTCTTTGAGGGAGCTGTCAGCCCGCAGGGCTGACTGAGGGAGTCTATGATTGCTGAACTCCCTCCGTCACGGCTTCGCCGCGCCACCTCCCTCTGAGAGGGAGGCTTTTTCCTAAATCAAGCCAGCTGTATCATGGCCGCCATGCTCCCCCGCTGGTTTCCCTGGACCCGGTGGGACCAGAATTCGTCCAGATTGCAGGCGGTGCAGACGGGACAGACGGCGATGCGCTCCGATCGAAGGCCTGTCCGCTCCAGCCAGCGGGCGTTGGCCCCCTTCAGGTCTACGGAGAACTTTCCCGGCTTGGAGAGCGGGCGAATAAAGGGCGCGGCGTCCTCCCCCAGACCGGAGCGCAGGCCGGCGGGGACGTCGCCGTGGGTCTCGAAGCAGCAGGGGCCGATGCCCGGCCCGATGGCGGCCAGGATATTACCCGCCTGACAGCCGTAGTCCCGGACCATGGCCTCCACCGCCCGGGCGGCAATACCCAAGGCGGTGCCCCGCCAGCCGGCGTGGGCGGCGGCGATGCAGCGGCGGACCGGGTCGTAGAGCAGGATGGGGATGCAGTCCCCGGAGAAGATGGTGAGACACACCTCTGGCTCGTCGGTAATCAGCCCGTCCGCTTCAAAGGTCCCGGGCTGCGCGGGGTCGGGCAGGATGTCCGCCCTGGTCACCGGGCGGATGATGTCGCTGTGGATCTGGTGGTTTTTTACCAGGGCCTCGTCATCCGTCCCGATTACCGAGCAGAACCAGTTGAAATTCCACCGGACATTTTCCGGGTCGTCCCCCCGGTTGGCCCCCAGATTGAGATTGCTCCAGGGAGCGGGAGACACGCCCCCCAGCCGGGTGGAAAAGCCGTGCCGCGCACCGGCCCAGGCCGGGTCGGTACAGGCATAGAACGTAACGCGCTCCACCTCTTGTTTGATGATCTCCATGGCCGTTCCTCCGTTGCTGCTATGATGTTTTATTTTAGCCTAAAATCTGTCAGATAGCAACCCATAACAAGGGAGAAATGGAGTATATTTTTCCCGAAGAAGCGGGGCAAACTGCCAGAAGGGGGCGGCCTCCGGGCCGCCCCGCCGTGGCAGATAGGAAACCGGGGCCCGCCCTGCCGGGAAACCGAGGCGGGCCGGAGCCCACCCCGCCGGGAAACCGGGGCGGGCCGGAGCCCGCCCCCTACAGCTGTTCCAGCTCCTTCAGCGTCTCCTGAATGGTTTTTTTAGGGAGATAGACGGAAGCCATTTCCTCCAGCTGATCCAGCGAGAGGGAGCGTGCGGCGCTCACCATTGGGTGGTTCATAAACCGCCCAAAGCGGCGCTGGAAGACGGCCTTCGATCTGGGATTATCCAGCAGTTCACCTACCGTGATGCGTTTGTTGCGTAAATCCATGTAAATCACCTCCAGAACAGTCTATGCGCCAGCCGGGGAAGCCTTGACAGGGGCTTCATTCCTTGACTTTCCGTTCCAAAAGGGCTATACTGCCCTTGTTAAGATTACATTAAGAGGACAAAGAGAGGAGCGTTTTCCGTGTCAAACCACAAAAAAGGGATGCGGGCCGTTTTTGCATCGGCTTACGACGCCCTGCGGCGCAAGCGGACGGTGGCGGCCGTCTATTTTACCCTGCGTTTTCTGGTCATCGCCGTAATGGTGGCCCAGTTTTTCAACGGCGACTTTGAGAGCGTCTTTCTGTGCGCCCTGACCCTGGTGCTGTTCCTGCTGCCCACCGTCTTCGAGCGGGCGCTGATGATCGACCTGCCCAACACCATGGAGATCATCATTATGCTCTTTATCTTCGCCGCCGAGATATTGGGGGAGATCAGCTCCTTCTACACCACCTTCAAGAGCTGGGACACCATCCTGCACACCCTCAACGGCTTTCTCTGCGCCGCCATCGGCTTCGCCCTGGTGGATATGCTCAACCGGACGGAAAAATTTTCCCTGTCCCTGTCGCCGGTGTTCATGTCCATTGTGGCCTTCTGCTTCTCCATGACCATCGGGGTGCTGTGGGAGTTCTTCGAGTGCGGCATGGATCAGCTGATGATGCTGGACATGCAGAAGGACACGGTGGTCCACTCCATCTCCTCCGTTATGCTGGACCCCTCCGGGCGGAACAACCGGGTACTCATAGAAAACATTGTGGACACCATTGTAGTAACGGCAGACGGCCAGCAGATTTCCCTGGGCCTGGGCGGCTATCTGGACGTGGGCATTCTGGACACCATGAAGGACCTGTTTGTCAACTTCATCGGGGCGGTGGTCTTCTCGATAATCGGCTACTTTTATGTAAAGACCCGGGGCCAGGGCAAATTCGCCAGCCGGTTTATCCCCCAGGTGGTGGAGGTCCAGCCCGAGGACATCGACCCCCGTCAGCCGAAAATTTTCAAAAAAGCCAAAAAATCTCCGCCACCCAGGGAATAGACCGGCCCGGGCCGTCGCATACTAAGGCCATCCGAAACAAGGAGGGTTTAGTATCATGAACGACAAGAAGACCTGTAATCCCAGCATCAAATGTTCCGTAGACACCTGCGCCTACCATTCCGGGGCCCAGAACTGCTGCTCTCTGAACTCCATCAAGGTGGGCTGCTGCGACTGCGCCCCCACCAAGTGCGAGGGCACCGAGTGCGCCTCCTTCAAGCTGGGCGCGAAATAAGGGGAAAATGGCTCCGCCTGAGGGCAATGTCATTAAGTTAAGGTTCCCAAGCGCCCCAAGAAAAAGCCCACCACCTTCTTACTGAAAAAAGGTGGTGGGTATTTTTTCGGGTTTTACATGCTGTCAGAATGACAAAAATCGTCTGAATTTACTGCCCCGTACGGCATTAACGCCATTTCCCGCAACCTCTTAATCTGTGACCGCAAGCGGCTCATTTCCCCCCACGGCTTTTATTTGGGCGTAGCTTGAATGTGTTCGCACATCCCACCAACGTCAACATGGACAACCGGCTGTCCTCCAGGAGGTTTTCGCCAGTTTCCTCATCTTTAATTTCACCCAGGCCGCTGCCTGGGCTGTGGACGCGTCTCAGGGCACAGCCAAGTCAGGACCACCCGTTTTATGGGTGGTCCTGACTGTTAAAACTGGTATATGAGCAGATAATGTGTCTCGTTGTCCAAAGTGCTGGCACGGATGCTCACCGTGTTGTCGTCATCCCAGCCGATGCCGATTTCATAGAGACTGTCATAACCCTCCCGGTCGAAGGCGAAGAAGATGCCTTTCTCCAGGTCGGCCACTCCAATCTGGGAGATACCCAGGCCGTCCGTTTTGGAATCCATGGAAAAGTACAGCAGCCTGTTTCCGGAGAGGTTGAACTGGAGGTTGTCATTTTGATGGAAGGTCAGACCCTCCAGAAGGGTCTGCGCTCCGGTCTTCAAGTCCACTGCCCGGGCCTGCCCGTCTTCAGAGATCAGTACACAGCGACTTCCTGACATCTCCACGCCGCTGGAGCCCTCCTCCCAGCTGCGATAGTAGGGGGTCCGGCCCAGCGTTTGAATTATACGGCCAGTTGGAATATCATAGGAATAACAGGCAACATCCTGTGCCACTCCACTCTCGTCTATGGTGCTGCTGTGGAGGATCAGGGTGTCATTGTCTGCGAAGGCGGCGGTGTAAATCTCGATGTCCGCCAACTCATCCACCTGGACCAGGGTTTTAGCGTCCAGGTCGCAGAACCAGGTCTGGGACATCCCCAGCCGGTTGTCGCACAGAATGATGGCTCGGCGCATGTTCTCCGACCAATCCCATCCGTAGGCGTACTCCAGCTTGTCCACTCCGGTGCCCGCCAGGATGTCCTCCGCCTCGCCGGTGTCCAGATGGTAGAGGAAGGGGTACTCGGTATAATCCATCTGTGTCCCTGTGGACAGGCGGAGCAGAAGCACGTCGGTGCGGCCGGGGACGAGGGAGAAGTTCCAGTCCCATGCGTGCTCCCCCTCCTCGTCCCATGTGCGGTTGTCGCCGGTGAAAAAGACCAGCTGGCCCTTGTGCAGGAACCACCAGAACTCCCCCTGGTAGTGGATATCCCGAAAGGTTATGTCAATCTGACTGGTCTGCATATCCACCTCTACCGGGACCAGCTCATTGTCCCGGGCCTCCCAGAACTGGGCGTCCACCAGGGTCTTCCGGTCCTCGCTCCAGGTCAGGTTATTGAGCAGGCCGCCGGAATAGCCATATTGGTAACTGTCCATTTTGATATACTGGGCCTTTACCAGTTCCCCAATCTCCGCCTGGCTGATATCGGGGCTCTCCGGGGCAACGTTGCCGCCGGGCAGATGCTCCCGCTCCTCCATGTGGAAGAAGGACAGCACCGCCGTGCGCAGCTCCGGGCTGGCGGCAAAGGCGGCGGTAATCAGGCAGGCGATGGACAGGGCCGCGGCCAGAACTCCGGCAAAGACCCGGCGGGCTGAGACGGTTTTTTTCTTTGTCTGATTCATAATACGCTCCTTTAAATCGGTGTCGGGAAGGATTTGGTCCATCCCCCGGCGGTAGTCGTTGATGTTCATAGTGCGCCCTCCAATTCCATTTTCAGCAGCTCCCGGCCCCGTTTCAGCCGCATTTTTGCCGCTGACTGTCCCAGCTTCAAGATTTCAGCCATCTCTGCCACCGAGTAGCCCTCGTAGTAGTGGAGATGGATGGGCAGCCGGTACTGCTCCGGCAGGGCCATAACCGCATCCAGGGCGGTCCGCTCCTCGGGGGCGGCGGCGGGGAGGGAGTCGTCCAGCTCGGTCACCCGCCTCCGCCAAAATCCCCGCAGCTGGTCCCGGCACAGGTTGGCCGTCACCTGGAGCAGCCATCTCCGCCGGTGCTCCCCGTCTGCAAAGGTGGGGGCGCGGCAGAGCAGCCGGAGGAAAACCTCCTGGGTCACGTCCTCCGCGTCGGCCCGGCGGCCCAGGTATACCATGGCCAGCCGGTACACTGCTGTGCCGCACGTGTTGTATGCCTCCTCCAGCTGGCAGGCGCTGAGTGTTTGATTCATCCCCTGACCTCCTTTCACAGATAAAACGATCTCCAAAGGGAAACGGTCACAGAGATCAAATACTTTTTTGCTCCATTTTCTCACAGAACGGGCGGAAAAGAAAGCCTTAATTGGATATTTCTGGAAAAATAGACGGTTTGTTGCCCCAGGGCTGACGGAAAAGGAGGAAAAAACGTCTAAAAAATCCATATTTGTGACAAATATGGATTTGTTTAGAAAAAAGAGTGAAAACTTAAAAAAAAGCGGTTTTTTGGGGGCAGGCGGAAAAACAGGGGGTAAAAATCGAAATTTATCCCGTAAAAGCGGGCAAAAATTGCAGTAATATTTGTGCAAATGTCCATTGACGAAATGGGGATAAATCTGGTATGCTTAGCACACATCCTAATGAATAGGGCGGAGGTACGCGATATGTATAGTCAGGAAGCCGTCGTAAACAACCAGGTTGGACTGCATGCCAGACCCGCTACATTTTTCATCCAGAAGGCCAACGAGTTCAAGAGCTCCATCTGGGTGGAGAAGGAGGAGCGCAAGGTCAACGCAAAGAGTCTGCTTGGCGTTCTGTCTCTTGGCATCGTGAAGGGCACTCCGATCAAGCTGAGTGCTGATGGTGCCGACGAGAAGGAAGCGGTGGAGGCTCTGTATAAGATGATCTCCTCCGATTTCTCCGAGTAAACATCCCAATCTTGAAAGGCGCCGCAACGCGGCGCCTTTTTTGATGCTGTACCGAAAGGAGGGATACCTTGACCTTTGACGAGTTGAAAGAGAAGGCCCACAGCCTGCCCCTGAAGCCGGGGGTCTATATCATGCAGGACGCCCAGAGCACCGTCATCTACGTGGGCAAGGCCAAGGCGCTGAAAAACCGGGTGAGCCAGTATTTTCAGGACTCCGCCTCCCACACGGAGAAGACCCGGGCCATGGTGTCTCAGATCGACCACTTCGACGTCATCATCGCTGACAGCGAGTTTGAGGCCCTGGTGCTGGAGTGCTCCCTCATCAAGCGGCACCAGCCCCGGTACAACATCCTGCTCAAGGACAGCAAGGGCTATCCCTACGTCCGCCTGTCCAACGAGGCCTACCCTAAATTTTCCCTGGCCTCCAAGGCGGCGGAGGACGGCGCCCGGTACTTCGGCCCCTACGCCGGCCGCCACAGCACCCAAGGGATTATCGACGCCCTGCGCACCGCCCTGCGCCTGCCCTCCTGCAACAAGAAATTTCCCCGGGACATCGGCAAGGAGCGGCCCTGCCTCAACTTCCACATGGGCAAGTGCGACGGCTACTGCCGGGGGGACGAGCTGCACGAGCAGCATGCCCAGGCCATTGCCCAGGCGGTCTCCCTGCTGGAGGGGCGGTTTAAGGACGTACAGAAGGACCTGACCCAGGAGATGGAGCGGGCGGCGGAGGAGCTGCGCTTCGAGCGGGCCGCCCAGCTCCGGGACCGCCTCCGGGCCATCGAGCTGCTGGGCAAGCGGCAGAAGGTGATTGCCGCCTCCCTGGCGGACACCGACGTGGCCGGCTTCTTCCGGGGGACGGCCAAGAGCTGCTTTGTGGTCCTCCACTTTGTGGAGGGGGAGCTGGCCGCCAAGGACTTTGATCTGCTGGAGACCCCCATAGAGGAGGAGGAGGGGGCGGTGCTGTCCTCCCTGATGCGGGAGTATTACGTGGGCCGTACCCGTCTGCCGAAGCAAATTCTCATTCCCTGCGAGCTGCCCGACCAGGTCCCCCTCACCCGGATGCTGTCCGAACAGGTGGGGTATCGGGTGGAGCTCATTACCCCTCAGCGGGGGGCCAAGATGGACCTGATTAAAATGGCCAATCAGAACGCCCGGGAGGAGGTGGAGCGGGCCACCACCCACGAGGAGCGCCGGAACAAGCTCCTGGAGGCGCTGGGGAAGATGCTCAGCCTGGAGGCGCCCCCCAAGCGGATGGAGTCCTACGACATCTCCAACCAGGGGGCCAGCGACATTGTGGCCTCCATGGTGGTCTATGTGGACGGAAAGCCCCTGAAGCGGGACTACCGCCGCTTTAAACTGAAGGACATGGACGGTCCCGACGACTATGCCTCCATGGAGCAGGTGCTCACCCGCCGGTTCCGCCGGTATCTGGACGGCGACGAGAAGTTTTCCGACAAGCCGGACCTTCTCCTCATCGACGGCGGCCACGAGCATGTGAAGGTGGCCCGGCGTGTGCTGGAGGCACTGAACCTGGATATCCCCGCCTACGGCATGGTGAAGGATGACCGCCACCGCACCCGGGCTCTGGTCCACCCCGACGGCCGGGAGATTGGTATTCAGTCCATCCCGGCGGTGTTTGCCCTCATCGGGCAGATCCAGGAGGAGACCCACCGCTTTGCCATTGAGTACCACCGTCAGCTTCAGGCGGGACACGTAAAAACCTCGGTTCTGGACAAAATACCCGGGGTAGGGGAGAAGCGCCGCCAGCAGCTGTTGAAGCACTTCAAGACCATTAAGGCCATCAAGGCCGCTTCCCTGGAGCAGCTCCAGGAGGTGGTACCCAAAAATACCGCCCAGGCGGTGTATGATTATTTTCATGGGGAAGAGTGAGCGAAAAATGACAGAAAAGAGAGAGCAGATCATTCGGCTTTGGTTTGATATGTGGCTGAAAGCAGCCGATTTGGGCATTTTAGATATTTTTTCCGCTGATGCCGTCTACACGGAGAGCTGGGGCCCGGAGTACCGTGGCGCAAAGGCCATCCAGCACTGGTTCGCGGAGTGGAACACCCGAGGAAGGGTGCTTCAATGGGATATTAAGCAGTTTTTCCACACGGACAGCCAGACGGTGGTAGAGTGGTATTTTAAAAACACCGTGAATGACGGAACGGTGGAGGCCTTTGAAGGCATGTCGCTGGTCCAATGGGATCAGGAGGGAAGGATTTGTGCTTTGAAGGAGTTTGGATGCAATGAGGACCGCTATGACCCATACCGAAACGGGCCGGTCCCGCAATTTCGGGATGGGGCGGCAATGTGGTTTTAATCCGTTCCACAGGAAAGGAAGGTCAATATGCGCATTATCTCAGGTTCCGTTAGGGGCCGCAAACTGAAAGAGCCCCAGGGGCTGGACACCCGGCCCACCACCGACAAGGTGAAGGAGTCCCTGTTCAACATCATCCAGTTTGAGCTGGAGGGCCGGCGGGTGCTGGATCTCTTTGCCGGCACCGGCCAGCTGGGGCTGGAGGCCCTGTCCCGGGGGGCGGAACACTGCACTTTTGTGGATCAGCGCCGGGAGGCGGCCGCCCTGGTGAAGGAGAATGTAAAGCTGTGCCGTTTTGAGGACCGGGCCCGGGTGGCGCAGGGGGAGGCTCTGACCTTCCTCCGCTCCTGCGGGGAGCGGTTCGACGTGATCTTTCTGGATCCGCCCTACAAAACCGAGCTGCTGGAGCAATGTATCGAAAAGATTGCAGGATTTGACATCTTGCGGGAATATGGTATAATAGTGTGCGAAAGCGGGTTGGAATGGAACATTCCCGCCCTGACGCCCCCCTATGAGCCGGGGCGGGAGTACCGGTATGGGCAGATCAAGCTGACCCTCTGCCGCCGGGCCGGGAGCGTGAGACAATGAGCACAGCCATCTATCCGGGCAGCTTTGACCCGGTTACTCTGGGGCACCTGAACATCATCAAGCGGGCGGCGGCCTGTTTCGACAAGGTGATTGTGTGCGTCATGGTAAACTCCAAGAAAACAGGGATGTTTGCCCCGGAGGAGCGGGTGGAGCTGCTGAAACGGTCCACCGCCCGGTTTCCCAACGTAGAGGTGGATTTTTCCGATGAACTGCTGGCCGCCTACGCCAAACGGCGGCGGGCCCATGTGGTGGTGAAGGGCCTGCGGGCGGTGTCTGATTTTGAACAGGAGGTTCAGATGGCGGTAATCAACCGCAAGCTGAACCCCAGGCTGGAGACCATGTTTCTGGCGTCCAGTGAAAAGTATACCTATCTCAGCTCCACCATTGTCAAGGAGATGGCCCGCTACGGGGCCAACCTGGGGGATTTTGTCCCCCGGGAGATTGTGGACGATGTGAACCGGCGCATGAGAGAGATGGAAGGAAAGGAAGGCTGACCAAATGGCAAGCGGTGTGGAAGAACTGTTGGACATGCTCTTTGAGATGATCGACGAGGCAAAAAATGCCCCGTTGTCCAGCGATAAGTGTATCATTGAGCGGGACCGGGCCCTGGACCTGATTGACGATATCCGCAGCCAGTTCCCCATGGAGCTGACCGAGGCCCGGAAGATGATGGCCCGCCGGGCGGAGATGGAGGCTGACGCCAAGCGGAAGGCGGACTCTATCGTCCGCTCCGCCGAGGAGCGGGCCAAGCAGATGCTGGCAGCCGACGCCCTGGCCCTCCAGGCTAAGCAGCGGGCCAACGACATGATCCGCCAGGCGGAGGAGCGCAGCCGGGCCCTGAAGCGGTCGGCCAACGAGTACTGTGAGGACGCCCTGCGCCGCACCGAGGAGGCGGTGGCCGAGGCCTTTGAGGAGATCAAGCAGTCCCGCTCCCGGTTCCGGGCGGCGGCGGCCGCCACCATCAACAACAACCCCGGCGCCCAGCCCCAGGGGGGCCGGCCCATTTTTGATGCGGACAGAGATTAAAACAGGCTGCCGGCCTGTCGCGGGAGGAGCGTACCCGCGGCAGGCCGGCTTATATTTTTTTGCGGGATGAAAAATTTGCCTGCCCTGTTCCGTGTTAAGGGTGAAGGGAGTTGAGGAACATGGTCCCGACCGGTACCGAGGAGACCATATGCCGCCTTGTGCGGGAGTACAGCGAGATGCTGCTGCGCCTGGCCTGTACCCGGCTGTCCTCCGTCAGTGACGCGGAGGACGCGGTGCAGGAGGTGTTTCTGCGGCTGCTGGCTGCTCCCGTCTCATTCCGGGACGCCGGACATGAGAAAGCGTGGCTGATCCGAACCACCCTTCACCGTGCCAGTGATATCCGCCGCCAGGCGGAAAAGCGGAATCTCCCTCTGGAGGAGGCGGCCCAGACGGCCGCTCCTGAACCGGGGACGGACCTGCTTCAGGCGGTACAGGCCCTGCCGGAGAAGTACGGCGCCGTGATCCATCTGCATTACTACGAGGGGTATTCTATCCGGGAGATTGGAACGCTGCTGGATCTGCCCGCCGCCACGGTGGGCACCAGACTGGCCCGTGGCCGGGAGCGGCTGCGGGAGATGCTGAAGGAGGAGATCAAATGAACTGGAACGACTACCGAAAGGCTGTGGACGCCCTTCCCCTCTCCGCCGATTTCCAGGAGCGGACGGAGGAGCTGGTGCGCCGAACCGCCAAAATCGCCGAACTTGAAAAGGAGTGTATTTCTGTGAAAAAGAAAGGTTTTATCAAAGCTGTCTCTATCGCCGCGGCGGTGGCCCTGTTAACCATTTCCGCCTATGCCGCGTCCCGCTGGCTCAGTCCTGCCCAGGTGGCGGACATGAATGGGAATGCCGCGCTGGCCCAGGCCTTTGAGAGCGAGGACGCCATCAAGCTCAACCAGTCGGTGCAGACGGAAAACTTCTGTGTCACCCTGGCGGGACTGGTCTCGGGGGAGAACCTGTCCGAATTGAGCGACCAGGCCGACCAGGCCCGTACCTATGCGGTGATGATTCTGGAGAGCCTGGACGGCACGCCGCTGAATGCGGATGACTTCCCGATTGTCGAATATACCCTCACGCCTCTGGTGGCCGGGTTCACCCCCTGGACGGTGAACAACTGGACCCTGAACGCTAGCGTCTCCCTTCTGGAGCGGGACGGGGTGCTCTATTATCTGCTGGACACGCAGAACATTGAGATGTTCGCGGACCACACGGTGTATATGGCCTTCTACCAGGGGAGGATGCCCGACCAGGATATCTTTACCATTGCCGAGGACGGGACCATCGCTTTTGCGGAAAGCTTTGAGGGCCCCCAGGCCCTGTTCACCCTGCCCCTGGACGAGAGCAAGGCCGACCCCGCCGCCGTGGAGCAATTCATGGATGAAAGCGGCTTTGACCGGGAGTGGTTTACTTCCTGATTGCGGGAATGACAAGCGCGGTATCATGAGTATCAAATAATTCCAAACGGCCCTCCGCCATATTGAGCGGGGGGCCGTTGACCTTGAAGGTTATTTAATAATTCTTAGCTTAAATTCATGCTCCAGAAGGGTATCTTCTATGCGTTCGACTTTCTTTTCCAGATTTTCCACTTTCTCACGGACAATGCTAATCTCGTCTGCCAGCAGATTAAATTGGGGCTTGACCACATTTTCAATGATGATTTGCATAGAATGAAGTAGCTCTTTATTGTTATCTTCCAATGCGCCTTTGAGTTCCTGTTCAGTCATGACAATATCCCCCCTGGATTATTTTGTAGCTTCAGTATAGCACATTTTTAAAATATTGCAAGGCACACTTTCCCAACCTCCGCATAGGATGAAACAGCCGTCAACGGCAAATTCAACAGGGAGGGGAGGCGTTTTCATGGGTATCGTGGTGGTACGTTCCCCCCGATGCCTGCGGGGGCTGCTGCGCAGGATTTTTAAGGTGAAATAGGGGTCATACATAGGAGTTCCCGGGCATATAGTGTCAACAAAGCCAGGCTGATACTATGACAAGGGAGCGGACAACATGGAATTTGAACGGGATACCATTATCAACTACGACACGGTGGCGGATGTGACCCTGTGCCAGGAGGAGACCCTGGAGAGCATCGTACCCGACGCCTGCCCGGACATTCTGCGCATTGTGGACGTATGCGGCCAGGCCACCCTCAGCGGCAAGCAGGCCCGGGAGGGGGTGGCCCAGGTGACAGGCATGGTGCGGGCCTCCATCCTCTACCAGCCCGAGGGGGGCGGTGGCCTGCGGCGGATGGAGGTGGGCCTGCCCTTCACCTGTCAGGCGGAGGCCCCCGGCCTCACCGAGCGGGGGACGGTGCTGGCCCGACCCCGGCTGCGCAGCGCCGAGGCCCGGGCCCTCAACCCCCGGAAGGTGCTGCTGCGGGTGGACCTGGCGGTGGACATTACCGCCTGCCAGCCGGTGGAGCGGCCCATCTGCGGCGGCGTGACCGGCCCTGACGAGGAGGGCCTGTGCCAGCGCCAGTATCAGGGGGAGCACTACCTGCTGTCCGCCGTTCAGGAGAAGCCCTTCACCTTCTCCGACCAGGTGCGCCTCCAGGGGACGGGGGAGAGCCCCATGCTGCTGGCCGTCCGGGCTCAGCCGGTGTGCAACGAGAGCAAGCTCATCGGCTCCAAGCTCATCTTCAAGGGGATGGTGGAGCTCTACCTCCTCCTTCAGGAGGCGGGGGGCGGGCTGTCCGCGGTTCACGAGTCCATGCCCTTCTCCCAGATCATCGAGGTAGCCGGCGCCGGGGAGGAGGGGGACTGCCAGGTTGAGGTGGAGGTGGCCTCCCTTCAGTGCGACCAGCTGCCCGGCGACGGTCGGGAGCTGGATGTCTCCCTGGAGCTGCTGGCCCAGGCCCAGGTATACTGCCACCGGCCGGTGACTCTGCTCCAAGACCTCTACAGCACCAGCAATCTGATGGAGGTGGAGCGGGAGAATCAGCCCCTGTGCCGCCTTACCGAGCAGTCGGTGCGGCCCCAGGCCGTCCGGGAATTGCTGGAGACGGGGGAGCTGGTGCGGTCGGTGGTGGATGCCCGGCTGTCGCTGGGCCAGGTGCGTCAGAGTCGGGAGGGGGCGGAGCTGGTCCTCACCGTGGAGGCCTGTATCACCGTGCTCTATCTGGATGAGAACGAGCTGGTCCAGTGCGTCCGCCGGTCCATCCCCGTCTCCTGCCGCCTGGAGTGCGCCGAGGGGGTGCGGTGCTCCTGCCTGTGTGCCTGCCCCGGGGAAGTCTTCGCCGCCCCCGCCGCCGGCGGGGTGGAGGTGCGCTTTACCGTGGAATTTCACTGCCTGGCCACCGAGACGGAAACCGTTCCAGCGGTGACCGGCGCCCAGCTGGGAGAGCCCCGGAACGTGGGAGAGGGCCAGCGGCCCTCGGTGGTGCTGCGGATGCCCTCCCCTGGGGAGGAGCTGTGGGACATTGCCAAGGCCCACGGCACCACCATGGAGCAGATCCTCCAGGCCAACGAGCTGGAGGAGGACGCCCTGCCCGCCGGGCGGATGCTGCTCATCCCCAGCACCCGGTAACAGATTCAATTCAGACGGCACGGCTGCGGCTGTGCCGTCTTCTTTTGCGGGAGGACGGCGGCCTTATGTTTCGCCCCAATCTGCCGATATTTTATAAAAAGAGGTAAGGTTTGGATTTTGTTTCCCACCCGCCGGGCGGGGAACGGACGGGAAGGGGGCCCTGAACATGGGTGAACTGGCGATTCGCAGGAACCGAAACATTTCCGTGTCCCGCTATCAGGGGACGGGCAAGACCGAAAAGGCGGCCGGCAGTACGCAGAGCCGGAAGGTGGCCGGAACGGCCGGATTTACTATCTCAGAGACCCTGCAGGAGCTGATGAGCCGGGTCAGCCGGGTGGAGGGCCGCTCCCGGGAGAGCCGGCGCGCCCTCCAGACGGGGGAGGCCGCCCTGGACGAGGTTCAGGACAGCCTGGACCGCATGGCGGACCTGGCCCGCAAGTCCGCCGAAGGCGGAGGGACGGACCGGGCCGCGCTCCAGAAGGAGCTGGAGCAGCTGCGGGAGAGCATCGAGCGGGTCATCAGCCGGGCCACCGCCGGCGGCGTGTCCCTGTTTCAGGACGGGGAGGCGGGGGCCGCCAAATGGGTGGAGTCGCTGCTGTACACCAGCGGAGAGGCCGGCAAGGAGGAGGGCGCCCAGGCCCTCCCCGACTGGCTGATGAAGGGCATCGTCCAAAAAAACATGACGGCGGAGGAGATACTGGCGGCGCTGGGGCTGGACAAGACGGCCAGCGGCTCGGATATTCTGGCCGCCATCACCGGCAGGCCGCTGGAGAGCGGCTCGGTGGAGAGCTATCTGGCCACCCTGTATCTGGGGGCGGTCATTGCCGGGGGAGATACGGCCCTGGAGGGCGGCATCGACCTGCGTACGGCGATGGAGGGCCTGCTGAAGCTGCTGGAGAAGGTGGAGGAGGGGGTCCCGCCCGACCGGGCGGTGGAGCTGCTGACCGGCGGAAAATTTGCCAGTCTGGCCGATTTTCAGGCCCGGTTTATGGATGGCTCGGCCCCGGGGCTGGAGACCTTCCTGACGAATCTGCTGCTGTCCGGCGAGGGTTCTGGCTCCGGCGCTGGACTGACTGCCGGGTCCTCCCTGCTGGCTATTCTGGCGGAGATTAAGGGCATGAATCTGGAGACCCTGATGGACCTTCTGTCGGTGTCCCCCCTGCCGGAGGCCGCTCCGGAGCCAGGAAGTACCCAGACACCGGCGGAGCCCGTTCCCACCCAGGCCCAGCCGCTGGGGAACGTTCAGGTGTCGGGACAGGACCTGTCGGGGGTGTCCCTCCACGCCCCCTCCGGGGAGCTGGTGGTAGGAGGCGGGGCGGACGTGACCGTTCAGGGGACAGGGCAGGGGGAGCAGGCGGTTCTGCTCACCGGCTCCGGCCGGACGGCGCTCCAGAATGTAAGCCTGTCCACGCTGACAGTTGACAGCAGCGCAGCCCGCATTTTTGTGCCGGAACAGAGCATACTGAAAGAGGTCCGGCTGGGCGAGGGGGCGGTGCTGACCGTCTCCGGCGGAGCTCTGGCAAAAATCGGAAGTCTTCACGCCGGCGGGTCCAGCCTTCTGCGCCTGACAGAGGGGGCGGCGGTGGCGCTGGGCCGGACAGAGGGCGCCCCGGAAGGAGAGAACCGGGCGGTGCTGACGGTCCCCGTTGTGGTGGACGGCCCCGTCTCCCTGGCCGCCCAGGCGGCCCATGTTCTGGACGGGGCGGGGAACCGGCTGGAGCCCTTCGACCTGATCTGGAAGACCCTTCTGCCCGGCTGGAGCGCCATTACCGCCCTGGAAATGGACGGACGGCAGGCGAAGATGAACCTGCTCAACGGCGACCCGGTGCGGCTGTGGCTGGTGAGAGGGGACCACGGCGCCCCCATCCACAGCCTGGTGGTCCAGGGCAAGGACGAGTCGGGCCAGCCCAGAACCCGGTACGCCTACCTGCACTGGAACCAGAACACCCAGGCCTTTGAGGAGATATCCATGTACCCCAATCCCTTTTCCGTCACCGGCGGCGAGCCTGGGCGGGATTGGGTGTATGAGGAGGAGTCCCAGACGCTGCATATCCTGTCCTCCCAGGTGTCCGCCATCTCGGGCGGCCCGGGCACCGACGCAGCCCAGGCCCCGTTCAGCGGCAGGATCGTTCTGGCCGATGGCATCGGCCCCATGGAGCTGTCCCTGGGCGGGGTGGTGTGCCGGGTGTCCTCCGGCCGGGCCTTCAGCCTGGGCCAGGGGAACGAGGTGACACTGATCCTCCAGAGCGGCACCAGTAACCTCTTTGAGAGCGGCACGGGCTGTGCAGGTATCTCGCTGGGGAGCGGCACATCCCTGAATATCGACTGTGCCGACCCACACAGCGGCAGGGACCCGGACGGCGTCCTCACCGCCACCGGCGGAGCCGGCGGGGCCGGCATCGGCTGGGACGGCGAGGGGGGCTGGGACCAGGCCGGTCAGATACTGATTCGCGGCGGCGTCAGCGTGGGCGCAGGCGGCTTTATGGGGTCGGTCACCATTATCGGCGGTATCATCGTCTCCTCCGACGGGAGAGGGGGCGGGGAGGGCGGCCTGTCCCTGCAAATGGGGGAGGACACCGTTGCCCTGCCCCAGTTCCGGCTGTCCTCCAGAATTTTACAGCTGGAGGGGCTGAGCGTGGCCACCCGGGAGCAGGCCCTGGCCGCCCAGACGGCGCTGGAGGCGGACCGCCGCTGGGTGTCCCGCATCCAAGCGGCCTACGGCGCCCTGTATAACCAGCTGGACCAGAGCTTTGGCGGCCTTTACAGCCATTACATCAGCCTGGCGGAGGGCATGGTGCGGGACAACGCTGCGGCGGATACGCTGCTGGAGGACATGCGGCAGTCCATTCTGCTCCAGCCCTCCCAGGCGCTGCACACCCACGGCCGGCGGGGAACGGAGGACGTGCGTCAGCTGCTGCGGTAGTCCCCGGTCGCGGTACAGAAGAAAAAGAGGCAGGCCCGTTTTGGGTCTGCCTTCTATCAAGACTATTGTTATATTCCACAGCTTATCCTCATAGATTGTAAGGAAATACCGGCTGACAGTGAGGCCGAAGGAGGAATTGCAGTGGAAGATCGCAAAATCTATGAGGATATTGCGCTCCGTACCGAGGGCGATATCTACATCGGCGTGGTTGGGCCGGTCCGGACAGGAAAATCCACCTTTATCAAACGCTTTATGGAGACCCTGGTCATCCCCAACATCGAGAACGTCTACCGCCGGGAGCGGGCCCGGGACGAGCTGCCCCAGAGCGGCTCCGGCCGGACCATCATGACGGCGGAGCCCAAATTTGTCCCCGAGGAGGCGGTGGCGGTCCAGGTGGACGGCGGCGCGGCCTTCCAGATGCGGATGATCGACTGCGTGGGCTATCTGGTGCCCGGCGCGGTGGGCCAGCTGGAGGGAGAGACCGAACGGATGGTCACCACCCCCTGGTTTGACCACGAAATTCCTATGGCGGAGGCCGCTGAGGTGGGCACCCGGAAGGTCATCTCCGAGCACTCCACCATCGGTGTGGTGGTCACCACCGACGGCACCATCACCGACATCCCCCGGGAGGACTACCTGGAGGCGGAGGAGCGGGTGATCTCCGAGCTGAAGGAGCTGGGCAAGCCCTTCGTGGTGCTGCTCAACTCGGCCAGCCCCGCCTCGGAGCGGGCGCGGGCCATCCGCTCCGACATCGCCCAGCGGTACGACGTCACCTGTGTGGCGGCCAACTGCCTGGAGCTGGACCAGGAGGAGATCAACGCCATTTTAAAGAGCGTCCTCTACGAGTTCCCGGTGAAGGAGCTGGACCTGTTCCTGCCCCCCTGGGTGGACGCCCTGCCCCAGGAGCACCCCATCAAATCCGCCCTGTACACCGCCATCCGGGAGGGGACCGCCCAGCTCCACCGGGTGCGGGATGTGGACAGCGCGGTGAACTCCTTCCGGGACTGCGAGGTGGTCAGCGACGCCCGCATCTCCGGCATCGACCTGGGCACCGGCGTGTCCGCCGCCTGCCTGGAGCTGCCCCGTGGGCTGTTCTACAACACCCTGTCCCAGCAGTCAGGCTTTGAGATCGGCGACGATGGCGACCTGATGGCCCTGCTCACCCAGCTGGCCGGGGTGAAAAAGGCCTACGACAAGGTGGCCGACGCCCTCCAGCAGGTGGAGGAGACGGGCTACGGCATTGTGGTGCCCCCCATCGACTCCCTGGTGCTGGAGGAGCCGGAGATTATGAAGCAGGGGGGCCGGTACGGCGTGCGGCTGAAGGCCAGCGCCCCCTCCATCCATATGATCCGGGCGGATATCGAGACGGAGGTGTCCCCCATTGTAGGCGGGGAGAAGCAGAGCGAGGACATGATAAACTACCTCCTTCAGGAGTACGAGGGGGACTCCAGCCGCATCTGGGAGGCCAACATCTTTGGAAAATCCCTCCACGAGCTGGTGAACGAGGATCTGAACTCCAAGATCAACCGCATGCCCGAGGACGCCCGCACCAAGCTGCGGGAGACCCTCCAGCGGATTATCAACGAGGGTTCGGGCGGACTGATCTGCATTATTCTGTAAAGGAATGTCCCCTGCCTGCGGGCAGGGGACAGCTTTTAATAAATAGGGTGCCGCAGGAACAGGATGGCCTCCGGGAAGAAGGGGAACATCCAGAGGGCAAAGGCGGCACAGGCCGCGGCGAGCAGGAAAAATACCACGGTTTGAATGTTGTGTCCCTGTTTCCGCATCCGCCAGCTTTCCCGGAAAAGTACGAAGGCCAGCACCGCGCTGACGCAGGGAGTCAGCAGAATGATAGCAATACCAAGCGCCACAGGCACACCTCCTTTTTGAAGCCGCTTCCAGTATACCACATACTTCGGGATATTTCCACAGGGACGGCTTATGTCCGTCTCATAAATTTGGAATGTCTCTGGAAATCCCGGCCGGTACGACATGTAGGGCAGGGGTTCTACCCCTGCCTATCCCCGTAAGGGGATAAAAACCCTCGTCCCCCGCAGGGCAAGCCTTCCACCCTCCGGGGGGAAGGTGCCCCCGAAGGGGGCAGATGAGGGGGCGGGGCGGGCAAGCAGTTCTTACGGTAAGGGGCGATAACCTAGCCGCACCCTCATCCGTCACGGCCTGCGGCCGTGCCACCTTCCCCCTTGAAGGGGGAAGGCTTTTTTACGCGTACCCGGACGTGATGCGCAGGGCAAGGGTAGAACCCTTGCCCTGCATGCGATGGGTTTCCTAAATTTATAAGACAAACGTGAAAGGCCGCAGCGTCCCTGTTGATTTTTTTGCGGGAGCACATTATAATGTAGAAGACAAAAACCGCCCTGAGGCGGCGAGAGCGGGTGAACGTAATATGGCCATCATCGGTATCGACCTGGGCACCACCAACAGTTTGGCGGCTGTGTGGCGCAACGGAAAAAGTGAACTGATTCCCAACGGGCTGGGGGAGTATCTCACCCCCAGCGTGGTCAGCGTGGACGACGACGGGTCCATCCTGGTGGGGGCTGCGGCCCGGGACCGGCTGATCTCCCACCCGGAGCGCACCGCTGCCGGCTTCAAGCGGAGCATGGGCACCGGCCGCCAGTATGAGCTGGGGGGCCGGGTGTTTACGGCGGAGGACCTGTCCTCCTTTGTCCTGCGCCGCCTGCGGGAGGACGCCGAGGCCTACCTGGGCGAGGTGGTGGACGAGGCGGTGGTCAGCGTCCCGGCCTACTTCGCCGAGGCCCAGCGCGCCGCCACCAAGCGGGCGGGCGCTCTGGCCGGCCTGACGGTGGAGCGGCTGGTGAACGAGCCCTCCGCCGCCGCGGTGGCCGGCCACATCGGCGAGGGGGACGAGGACAAGGTCTGCCTGGTCTTCGACTTCGGCGGCGGCACCCTGGACGTTTCCCTGGTGGAGCGGTTTGACAACGTGGTCAGCGTTACCGCCGTCAGCGGGGACAACTACCTGGGGGGCCGGGATTTTGACGAGCTCATCGCCCGGGGGTTCTGCCAGGACTGTAATCTCAACTTCGACAGCCTGTCCCGCCAGCGGCAGGAGACCCTCATCCGCCAGGCCGAAACCTGCAAAATGGCCCTTACCGGCCAGGAGCCGGTGATTATGGCGGTGTCTGACGAGGAGATATCCGCCTCCCTGGCCCTCACCCACGAGTGGGTCATCCGCAAGAGCAGCGTCCTGTTCCAGCGGATGCTGGTTCCGGTGCGCAAGGTGTTTATGGACGCCGGCGTGGGGGCCGAGGAGCTGGACGAGCTGGTGATGGTAGGGGGGTCCAGCCACATGCCGGCGGTGCGCCGGTACATCGCCAAGGCCCTGGGCCGGGAGCCCGCCGCCGGGGCCCGGCCGGACACCGCCATCGCCGTGGGGGCGGGCATCTGCTCCGGCATGAAGGCCCGGGCCGGCGATTTGAAGGAGCTGGTCCTCACCGACGTGTGCCCCTTCACCCTGGGTATCAACGTCATCAACGAGGCCCAGCCCGACAAGGCCCTCATGTCCCCCATCATTGAGCGCAACAGCGTGCTGCCCACTAGCAAGGAGGGCACCTACTACACCGCCCGGGACAACCAGCGGGCCATCGACGTGAAGGTGTATCAGGGGGAGCAGCGGTACTGTGACGACAACACCTACCTGGGCCACCTGGAGATCGCCGTGCCCCCCGGGCCCCGGGGGGAGCAGTATGTCCGGGTGCGCTTTACCTACGATATCAACGGCCTTCTTGAGGTGGACGTGGTGGGCAGAGACGGCCAGAGCGGCCGGCTGGTCCTCCAGGGCTCGGGCATGACCGAGGCGGAGGTGGAGCGGCGCCTGAAGGAGCTGGAGGCCCTGAAAATGCACCCCCGGGACCAGGAGGGCCCCCGCACCCTCATCGCCCGGGGGGAGCGGCTGTACGCCATGACGGTGGGCCAGATGCGGGAGCAGGTGGCTCAGATTCTGGACTGGTATCAGCTCCAGCTGTCTACCCAGGAGAGCCTGCGCATTGCCAAGGCCAGCCGCCGGACGGCCGCCTTCTTCGACCAGGCGGAGGCCTACGTGGGCCTGGACGACCTGCCGCCCCTGGACCTGGACCCCCTGGCCGGGGATGAGGAGGACGCATGAGCTGGCCCTGGAGCCAGCTGGGCCTGTCCGGCCCCTCAGACCTGCCGGAGATTCGCCATGCCTATGCTGAAAAGCTGAAAACCACTCACCCGGAGGACGACCCGGAGGGCTTCCAGAGCCTCCACGCCGCCTACCAGGCGGCCAGCCGGATTGCCCGCCAGCGGAAAAAGCGGGAAAAGCCGTTCCCCCAGGCGGAGGATACGCCTCCCTCCCGTTATGCCATGCGGGAGGACGACATCCAGGAAATTGAAATACCGGAAGAAAAAGCGGAAGCGGAGAAGCTAGACTTCAACTATGAGGAGCTGCTCCAGGAGGAGGGGGAGCGGCCTCAGTTCTCCCACCGGGATGATGAGCGGGATTTCGACTTCGATGAGCTGCTGGATGAGGGCGGCGGGCTGCCCCGCCCCCCGAAAGAGGACGAGCAGGACTTTGATTTTGAACGCCTCTTTGCCGAGGGGGAGGCGGAACGGGCGGAGGCCCGCCGCCGCCGGGCCGAACAGCGCCGCCGGGCTCAGGCACAGGTCCGCGCCTGGGCCCGGGAGCGCCAGAGGGCCCGGGAGTGGACACAGAAGCGGGAGCACTGGCAGCGGCAGGAGCAGCAAAACACCTACGACCGGGAGCGCCGGGAGCAATTCTCCCAGGAGGAGGCGCGCTGGCAGAGCACCGAGACCATTCTTCACACCCTGGAGATGCTCCACAACGCTCAGGCCCCCCTGGGGGAGTGGGAAAAGTTCTTCGCCAGCCCCCTGTTCCGGCGGTCCAAGGGGGAGCTGGACCTGATTTTCGGCCTGGAGGACTTCGTCAGCGCCAGCGACCTGCCCCGGGAGGTCAAGCTGGCCCTGTTTCTGGCCTACGGCTTTGACAAGGGGGTGGCCATGCCCCAGCTGCAGCCCCTGTATCAGATGCTCCTGCCCGCCTGGGGGGCGGAGAAACAGGAGAAGGGGCAGCAGAGGCTGTATAAGCTGGGGGTGTGCATTGCCGGCGTCCTTCTAGCCCCTCTGGTCCTGGTGCTTTTTGGGGCTGGCGGTTTGTTGGGGATTGCGCTGCTGGTGGCCGCCTCCTCCGTTGCGCTGATTCGGATGGCCTTCAGGCGGGGCCCCAACGGAAAACGGAATCTGCTGCTGCTCTGGCTGCTGCTCTTTTTCATCTTCACCTATGTATGTTACGACCGGGGGCTGGGGCTGACCATCCCGCTGGGCGTTCTGGCCGCAGGGGTTGTGTGCTGGGTACTCTGGCAGGTGGTGAAGTTGGGTGCCATAGAAAAGCGGGCCCGCGGCGGAACAGTCACCAGAAAAGAGGAGCTGCGGGCCATGCTGGGCTTTGTGCTGGCGGCGGCACTGCTTCTTGTGCTGGGCTGGCTGCGGACCGGGCCGGATCTGGAACAGCTCCTGCCCGCCAAGGACCCCCGGGAGCAGGTCTGCGCCTATATGGAGGAGGATTTTGGCATCCCCTTCCAGTCCATCTACAACAAGACCAAGCTGGAGCGCCACGACAACGTGTTTGCCCCGGAGGACAGCGTGGGCGATATGTTCCTGGCCGGGCCGGATGGGGAGCGGAAGAACGGAAACGCGGGTTATGCCACCAATTACCCGGAGATGCGGATGCTGTGGGCGCTGAAGGACTTTGCCAGGGACCACGACATCCCCAGAGTGGACAGCATGGACCGGGAGCTGGAGCTGGAGCAGTGGGAGACCTCCGGGACCGTCCTTATTACCCTGCCCTTTTACGGGGCGGGCGACACCATTGCCGCCCTGGGGAACTTCCTGGAGGAGCTGTCCCGGGAGCGGTGGTATCAGGCACGCACCCCGGAGTGTGAGATCGTCCTGTGCGGCCGGCCCATGAAGGAGGGGCGGCTGGTGCTCACCCGCTATCAGCCGGCGGACGGAGACTTTGATACAGCGGGCGTCCGGACGCTGTATGAGGGCTCTTTTGCCCACACTTACTGCGCCAAGCTGCTGGAGGAGCTGGAGCTGGACCGGGATTTTATCCGGGACGGGACCATATCCTACAAGCTGACAGACGGCGGAATGGCGGAGCTGAAGGGGGAGACATGTTGCAGGCTCTATGGGCTGGACGAGACGGGAGCGGTGGCACTTGAGTATTATGTAAATCTGAATGGAGACAATATTTACTGCGTTCCCGGCAGTTTTTGGGCGGAAGGAAACGACGAGGAGCAAATTGGTTTCTATCGTTTGCTTCACCGGGAGGAGAATTTAGGCCTTGTCAGCCTGTTTTATCCCTGGATTAAGGTGAATTGACTAAAAACTACCACGAAATGCGGAAACCATCCTGCCGTATCAAACTTTTTCGGCAAACTTCACGAAAATTCATGATTTTGTAACACATCGAGGGCATAATAGGTCCAGAGGTGATTTTTGTGATGTTCAGCGACAGGCTCCGCCAGCTGCGGCAGGAGAAAAAAATGACCCAGGCTGTTTTGGGGCGCGCGATTGATATATCCCCCCGAATGATTAGTTTCTACGAGAGTGGGAACCACTTTCCAAGAGATGAAATTATTCTCAAACGGATCGCAGACCTGTTTGAGGTAAGTTTGGACTATCTGATGGGCTACTCCGACCTGCGGGAGGAGGACTCGCTGAAGATGCTGTGCAATACTTATCGGAGTTTGTCTTCGGCGCACCGCAGCACGGTTATGGATTTTATGGGTTTTTTGGCTGAGAAAAACAGTTCTGGCAATTGAAATGCTCTCGATGGGGAAAGGACGCGCCGGCAGGTGCGTCCCTTTTGTTGCCTTTTTGCCGGATGTCTTGTATAATGATTCTATCAAAGAGAAAAAGGAGCTGACCATTATGCCCCAGTACGATCCCTGCAAGTATACATACTCCTCACGCCGCAATGTGGTCTACGCCAAAAACGGAATGGCCTGCACCTCGGTGCCCCTGGGGGCCCAGGTGGGGCTGGAGGTGCTGAAGGCGGGCGGCAACGCCATGGACGCCGCCGTGGCCATGGCGGCGGGGATGCCCCTGTTCGAGCCTACCGGCAACGGCCTGGGGTCGGACGCCTTCGCCCTGGTTTGGGTGGAGAAGGAGAAAAAGCTTTATGGTCTCAACGCCAGCGGGGTGGCCCCGGCGGCCCTCAGTGCAGATGCTATAAGGGAATTGGGCTTTACAGAGATGCCCAGAGCGGGATGGCTGCCCACCATGGTCCCCGGAGCCCCCGCCGGTTGGGCCGAACTGAACCGCCGCTTTGGCTCTAAGCCGCTGACTGAGCTCTTTGCCCCAGCCATCGCCTATGCCCGGCAGGGGGTGCCCGTGCCGGTGAATGTGTCCCACCAGTGGGCCAGGGACTCCCGGCGCATCCAAAAGGCCATGGAGGCCAACCCCGCCCCCCACGCCTACTGGTGGAAGTCCTTCATGAAGGAGGACGGCGCCCCCTACGCCGCCGGCGACCTGTTCCGGTGGGAGGAGTACGCCGACACCCTGGAAGAGTTGGCGGCAACGGACTGCGAAAGCTACTACCGGGGGGCGCTGATGGAAAAAATGGTCTCCTTCAGCCGGGAGACCGGGGGATATTTTGCGGAGGACGACTTCCGCAGCTACCGCCCGGCGTGGGTGGAGCCCATTACTGCCAGCTACCGGGGCTACACCGTCTGCGAGATTCCCCCCAACGGCCACGGCATCACCGTGCTGATGGCGCTGAACATCCTCAACGGGCTGGAGCTTTCCCCGGACCGGGAGAGTTCCGGCACCTACCACAAAATCATGGAGGCCATCAAGCTGGCCTTTGCCGACACGAAGACCTATGTGGCCGATCCCCGGTACATGAAGACCCGGGTGGAGGACCTGCTGTCGGAGGAGTACGCCGCCCGCCGCCGGGCGCTGATCACGGATCAGGCGCTGACACCCAAGGCGGGGGACCCCTCCTGCGGCGGCACCATCTACCTGTGTACCGCCGATTCGGAGGGCAACATGGTGTCCTGGATTCAGAGCAATTATACCACCTTCGGCGCGGGGGTGGCTGTGCCGGGGACGGGCATCTCCTTCCAGAACCGGGGGGCCAACTTCTCCCTGGACCCCAACAGCGACAACTGTCTGGCGGGGGGGAAGAAGTCCTACCACACCATCATCCCCGGCTTCCTGCTGAAGGACGGAGAGGCGGTGGGTCCCTTCGGCGTGATGGGGGCCTTCATGCAGCCCCAGGGGCATGTGGAGGTGCTGGTGAACACCATCGACTACCACATGAACCCCCAGGAGGCCCTGGACGCCCCGCGGGTGCAGTGGATTGGAGACAAGCACATCCAACTGGAACGGGAGGCCGGTCCGGAGATTGCCGAAGCGCTGGCGGCCATGGGCCACGAGGTGGAGGTCATCGACGACCGCATCAACATGGGCCGGGGACAGATCATCTGGCGGACGGAGAACGGCCTGCTTGTCGGCGGCACTGAGCCCCGGTGCGACGGGACGGTAGCGGCTTGGTAGAAATCTGAACAAAGGGTTGCAATCCTGAAAGAGATATAGTACAATGTGCGAAGAACGCTAGCGTTCT